>Ga0265292_1001563_pt1 | contig 19597 bp, 4 predicted proteins | sample Munlanlewell296A_FD_189080 | JGI IMG/M metagenome (GOLD analysis project Ga0265292, IMG submission 189080) | Leachate microbial communities from a municipal landfill in Southern Ontario, Canada - Leachate well 296A | ecosystem: Engineered > Solid waste > Landfill > Unclassified | place: Canada... | reverse complement strand
TGAAGTAATTAACGCCTGCAGTTCCACCAATAGCGGCCGGGTGCCTTCCATTGTAGCCATCACGCTGGAGCCGGAAATATTCGCCGACCTTTCCTCTAAAAATAACTTTGAGGGATTGGCTACTTCCACTAAACCGTTTTCTCCCATTTCAAAAATGCCCACCTCGTTGGTTGAGCCAAAACGGTTTTTGGTGGCCCGGATCAGACGAAAATACTTGTGCTGGTCGCCTTCAAAATACAAAACCGTATCCACCATGTGCTCCAAAAGCCGCGGCCCGGCGATATTGCCTTCCTTGGTCACGTGCCCAACAATAAAAGTCGGCAAATTTAACGCCTTGGCAATTTTTATGATGTAATTTGAGCTTTCCCTAACCTGTGAAATTGACCCCGGCGCAGACGCAATATCATCGCGGCTCATGGTTTGTGCCGAGTCCACAATTAAAAACGCCGGTTTAAGGTTATTGATTTCGTTTTCAACCGCAAAAACTTTGGTTTCAGGATATACAATTAAGTTTTTTGAAAGCGCATTCAGCCGCGTGGCGCGCATTTTTATCTGTGCGGCCGACTCCTCACCGGTAACGTACAAAACTTTTCCGACTGCCGCCAGGCGGGCCGCAACCTGCAACATCAGGGTTGATTTCCCAATGCCCGGCTCACCCGCCAAAAGTATCACCGAGCCCATTACCAAACCCCCGCCCAACACCCGATCCAGCTCAACAATGCCGGTTTGCGTGCGGTGGTCTGCTTTAAGTGTTACTTCGGTGATTGCTTGGGGTTTTTCGGCAGAAACAATCGAGGGTGATTGGAATTTTGATTCGGATTCAATAATTCTTTCTTCTACAAAGCTATCCCAGGCATCGCAGTTGGGGCATTTACCCAGCCATTTGGCGGTGTCATAACCACATTCTTTGCAGAAAAATTTTGATTCTGATTTTGGCATAACCTTACCGCGCCCGCTTACCGCCCAATTCGAGCTGACTCAATCTCTGGAGGTGTTGGGGCAGGAACATCTTTAGCGGGCGGGACTTTACCCTTGGACCCCTTAAAAGTAATGCCGTCTTTGCCGGCGGCCGCCTTGATTTTACTGCCCCAGCCAAATTTACCGCGCAAAATTTCCTCTGAAAGCGGGTCTTCGATGTTATCCTCGATGGCACGGCGCAGGGGGCGGGCGCCCAGTTTGGGATCATAACTTTTATCCACCAAAAAGGTCTTGGCGTCTTTGGCCAGGGAAATTTCAATGCCTTTATCTTTCAGGCGCTGGCCCGTTTCTTCCATTAAAATATCAACAATCTTCATCAGGTGCTCTTTCGCGAGCGGACGGAATACCAAAACCTCATCAATCCGGTTTAAAAACTCGGGACGGAAGCGTTTTTTTACCTCTTCCAACACCTTGCTTTTCATCCGGTCATAATTGACGGAAATATCGTCGCTCTTGACAAAACCCATGGACGTATCTTTTCTAATCTCTTCTGCGCCCGTGTTTGAGGTCATGACTACGACCGTGTTTTTAAAGTCGATCGCGCGGCCCTGGGCATCGGTAATTTTTCCGTCATCCAAAATTTGCAGAAGGATATTGATGACATCCGGATGGGCTTTTTCGATTTCATCAAACAGCACCACCGAATGGGGCTTGCGGCGGATTTGTTCGGTCAACTGACCACCTTCCCCATACCCCACATACCCCGGGGGCGATCCGATCATTTTTGAAACCGTGTGTGATTCAAGGTATTCAGACATATCGACGCGCACAATCGCATCCATATCCCCAAACAAAAATTCGGCTAATCTCTTGGCCAGCTCGGTCTTACCCACACCTGACGGCCCCAAAAACATGAATGATCCGATGGGGCGGCGGGGGCTTTTGAGCCCTGCGCGCGCGCGCCGGATTGACTTGGCAATGACCGCAATCGCTTCATTCTGCCCGATAATTTTTTCCTTTAAGGTTGTCTCCATCTGCAAAAGCCGCTGGGTTTCTTCCTCTGTCAGCTTGGTGACCGGCACGCCCGTCCACCCCGCCACTATCTCGGCAATGGTTTCACTGGTAACCGCCGGCAGGGTATCTTTTCCGGCCGGGCCGGATTTTTTGGAAACGGCCTCAAACTTTTGTTTCAGTTCTTCTTCGCGGTCGCGTAGTTTTGCCGCTTCTTCATACCGCTGTGCCCCCACTGCCTTGTCTTTTTCGTACCTGACCTGCTCCAGTTCTTTACTGGCTTCGATTAATTCGGGCGAAGCGGCATTATTGCGCAGCATCACACGGCTGGAGGCCTCGTCAATTAAGTCAATGGCCTTATCCGGCAAATGGCGATCGGGAATGTAGCGAGCCGACAGGCGCGCCGCCGCTAACAGCGCCAAGTCATCAATTTTCACTCTGTGATATTCTTCGTATTTAGGGCGCAGGCCCCGCAAAATTTCAATGGTCTCTTCAACCGTCGGCTCCGAAACCATGACCGATTGGAAACGGCGCTCCAGCGCCGGGTCGGATTCGATGCGCTTGCGGAATTCATCAATGGTGGTGGCGCCGATGCACTGGATTTCACCCCGCGCCAGCGCCGGCTTTAAAATGTTGGCGGCATCCATGGCGCCTTCGGCGGCCCCCGCCCCAATTAACGTATGCAGTTCATCAATAAAAAGGATGACATTTTTTACTTTAATGACTTCTTCCAATACCTTCTTTAATCGGTCTTCAAATTCGCCGCGGTATTTGGTGCCCGCAATCATCAGCCCCAAGTCCAGCGTAACAATGCGGCGGTTTAACAACGTGGGCGGGACATTCCCGGCAATTACCTTTTGCGCCAACCCTTCAACAATGGCGGTTTTGCCAACCCCCGCCTCCCCGATTAATACCGGGTTGTTTTTTTTGCGGCGCGATAAAATTTGAATGACGCGCTCCACTTCATTGGCACGGCCAATCACCGGGTCCAGGTTGCCTTCGCGTGCGTTATAAGTTAAATCACGGCTGAAAGAATCAAGGATGGGCGTGTTGGTGGCCTTGGGTACTCCCTGGCGGTAAAAGACGGATTCTTCACCTAAAATAGCGATGACCTTGCTTTTGGCGGCGGTAGGCGACAGCTGTAATTCCCCTAAAATCTTACCGGTGATCCCCGATCCATCGCGCAAAATTCCCAGGAAAAGATGTTCAACTCCTACGTAGCTGTGGCCTAATTGGCGGGCTTCTTCCCAGGCAAATTCAATGACTTTTTTAACCTGCAGATTAAACGGGATTTCAATGCCTTTGATCGCCGCCCGCTTCCCGGCTTCTTTTTCAATCCGGTCTTTCACCATGGCCGGGTCAATGTGAAAAAATTCCAGCGTGCGGATGACCACTTTTTCGCCTTCGCGCAGCATCCCCAAAAGCAAGTGCTCGGATCCCACAAAGCCGCTGCCCAGCCGTTTTGATTCTTCCTGCGCGGCCATAATAACGCGCACGGCTTTTTCGGTAAAACGCTCAAACATTGCCATAGTGCGTTGATTTTATCAGATAAAAAATGATTGTTCAATTGCAAAAGAACCTCGGGCAACTTGACAGGCGTTTTTCGCACACCCATAATCATTTAATATGACAACAAACCAGCAGCTCACGCCAGAAGAAAAGCAAAAAAAGCGGAAAATAGAAAAATTGCTATTAAAACATGGCTACCGCCGTGATGACCGCCCAGAATAATCAATAAATACAGCCACGCTGAAACCTAGTACTGCGGGAAGGCCGAAATCCGCGTAACCGGCAAAGATGAAAACCCAAGATTCGATCGGCGCGTTGAACTCTACTTAAACCTTGGCAAATATTCGGTTGATGTCAAAAAAATTGCCGCACTACTAAAACTATTGGACAAACTCGGGAAGCCAGTCAAGCTGTTTTCAAGCAAAAAATGGTTAAAAACCCTACCAAAAAGATGCTCGCAAACACATACCAAATAGAGCTTACCTTCTTTCACAGGGGATGGGGCTCAGCGCATTATAAAGAGCCGTATAACGTGCCGTTTAATACTGCTGGATTGCGCGCAAAAGTTCCTGCGGGGAAAGAATTAAGATTTTATCGATTTTTTGCGGAATGGTTACGGGAGCCGCTATATAACAAGGGATTTCTGGATGGGTTGCATGCAGAGCTCGCACCCCGGATAAATCTGCCGCGGAAATGCTTTTTTTGAATTTACACTCTACGGCAAACAGCTTTTTTTTGCCGCGTTCCACAATCAAATCCACTTCTGCGCCGTGGCCAGTCCTCCAAAAAGACAAGCGCCAATCTTTTGCCGCGTATTGATTTAGGCGATATATTTCCTGGATAATCCATTGCTCAAATAGGCGGCCTTTTTCTAGTGAACTCGGCTTATCTTGCAAGGTACCCAGGAGAGCACGCACAACCCCGTTATCAAAAAAGTAAAATTTTGGACTATGGCTCATGCGCTTGCGTTCGCTTTTTAGGCAAGGGTAAAGAAAAAAGCCCATCAGCGTGTCTTCCAGGATTGAGTAAAACTCACGGACGGTGGCGTAAGCCACGGCACATTGCCGCCCTAAATCCGAAAAATTAACCTGTTCGGCAAATTGCGCAGCGGCCACATCAAGAAAATTTTGAAATCCCTGTAAATTCCTAACCAACGCTTCGGACTTAATTTCCTCACGGAGATACGTAGTAATGTAGGAACGCAAAAAATCTTGTGCCAATTTTTCTTTACGCTGAAGGAGAAATCCCCAAATTTTAGGTAATGAGCCATAACGCAAAACCGTTTCTAACGCAAAGTATTTGCCTAATTCTGCCTGGGTTAGCGGGTGCATGGTACGGTAAAGCGCCCTTCCGCCCAAAAGGTTGGCGGCGCCGTGGCGGAGCTTGCGCGCGCTGGAGCCAGAAAGGATAAATTTTAAATGCGGATATTTTTCTATTAAAGAATGAATAACATCCAGTAGTTTCGGCACCTTTTGGATTTCGTCGATCAGAACAATGCCTTTTTTGCGCGGCAGGGCATCGACTTGCTTGGACAACAATGACGGATCTTTAGAGTAAAGCAACTGCGTATCTGGCTCCAACATATCTACCGCAAAAAGGGTGTTTATTTTTTTAAGCAGCGTAGTTTTACCTACTTGACGCGGGCCAAAAAGAAACAGATTTTCACCAGGCAAATTATCTTCCAAATAGCGCTTAAACATAGTTGATAATATACACGGTATTCTATCAACGTGCAACTATAATTTATTTGGCAGGGGGGTTGGGCGCGGCACAAACCAAAAGAGCCGAATAACGTGCCTGTTAGAACGTTACCGGCTCTAATTCAATACAAAATATTAAGATCGAACTACATCCGGGATACTTCTTAAATAATCAATCAAAGCGACGTCAACACCATAAAGATTACCCGCATCAGGTAAATCAAAGTAAGCATCTGAATAGCGCCCATTTGGTCGTGCTAAAATTTCAGCCTCCCGATCTCTAAGTAAATTCACTAAAGCGGCTTGGACTGAAGCTGCCGTTAAGTTGCCCTCGTCATCAGCTGGCATATATCCTTTATCGAATAATAATCTGGCCAGCCCATTAAGCACCAATCCATGTTCTTCTAAATTGGCAAAGCTTACCTGACGATCTCCGCCCAGCACTGCGCGGCTTTCCGCAATATCATCTAAAGTAAGAATTGAAGCAAAATCACTCGCCGTCATTCCTTGCCTAAGCGCTTGCATGGCCGGGGCAAAATGGCGGTTATTTCTTCTTATTTCCCCTCTATCATTTGAAAAGCCAGCGCTAATATCAGCTGCTTTGGGCACATAGATTCCAGCACGGCTTTCAACAATGATTTCAGCTATGCGGTGAACTGTCACCATCTCGTCAATTACATTCTTAATAAATAATTGCCTGGTCTTCCCGTTTTCTTCAATCATCAACATGCCGTGGTCATAGGCCCATGTCATCAAAGCTGCGGATGGGCGATACGCAACTACGGCTGCCGGGTCATCAACATCTAAATTAATCAATTCGTCCGGCATTTGCATATAATTTCCGCCGGCCTGTTTATAAAGTTTTGCAAATGCCTGCCATTCTTTAAAAATTGCTCGTTGCGCTGGATCCTGAAGCATGGATGCTAAAACTTCCTTCAAAGCTTCATTGCCGGCACTGGTCTTAACATCTAGCCCGTTATCAACCATCGCGGCAAATAAGGCCTGGCCAAACATGGTTAACAATGCGCCATCAATCACGTCTGCTTGCTGGCGGTCCATTTCTCTTACCGTATCGGCAAACTGTGAACCGCGGGATGTTTTGGTTACCGCCGCTGAGCCAAAAGTATTGGTCATCCAGTTTAAACTTTGGGCAGTTCGAGCCATTGCTCCAGTTTGTTGGCTGATCCAATTGTCATACATTAATGCACTACGGTCATAAACCGAACGATCATACGCATCCAGGGCTAAATGATTAACTCCTTCGGCTCCAAGGCCGGTAATAAAGTTAACAAAAGCAAAAGCACCTAACGCCCTGCCTGCGTACGCCAACCTGCCCTTCGGCAACAGGTTAAGTCCCCAGTTTTTCTGAGCCAAATTTGCCCCGAGCTTATACAAATCAGGTACAAAGAACGCTGCCAAACCGCCCGCCGCATGAATAGAACTTCCTTTTTCAATACCTAAAACGTCGGCGGCAATATTCCAGCCTGCTACCGCCGCGGTACCCGGACCAAGCATTTCAGCCAAATTCAACATTTGTGTCCAAGATTTCAATTTGGTTAAATCTTTCAATGCTTTAGCAATTTCGGCTCTTTCGCCAATTACAATTGCCTCAGTTAATCCTGCCATTGCTTTATTAACCGGATGGAGCGTGACTAAAACCAAACCAAAACTTACGGCAGGGTTAATGTCCGGGCAGGCAAAATGCAATGCTCTTTCAACTAAAAGCATGCCGCCTAAACCAATTAACATATTTATCGCCCCGGCTCCAGCTCTCAAATTATTCAAACGGATAACTTCGGTTTTTATTTCCACTGCCTTTGTTTCTGATACACTAAATAATTGTGCAATTTCTGCCGGAGTCATTTTTGAGATACCGCTCGCTAAACGTGCTTCAATTGCAGCTAGCCTTTCCGGAGTTAAGCTGCGGAGTTGCATCTCAACCACATCAGCAACACCACGCCCATACTTCGAGGTTAAATGCTCCCTTACGGTCATTGCTGCATCGGGAACAACCGCATCCGTGTCCAAACCAGTTAATCTTTCTGACCTAATTGCTGAACCAGAAGCAGCCTTTCTAGGATCAGGCACATCTCTAACCATTAATGGCCGAGTTTTTGGCCTTACATCAACTGCCGGTTGGCCGTGATCAACCGAATCCGGATTGCCGGTTACGGTTGCCCAATTAGTCGGCGCTGGGCTGGCTGATTTGGCCGCTTCTCTCGCACGAGCACTTTCCGCTAACTTTGCATCAACCGCCGCAGTGCCTTCAACCGATGAACCGTCACTAATTAAAACTTCTTGGCGTAATGGTGCGGCTGTGCGCGGAGCAGTATCCTCTGGCGTCGGACGTGCTTCTACATTAGCCAAAGCGCTGGGAACGGTTGTCGCTTCTTTATTACTTGTTACTGGACGGCTGCGATACTTCCAGAGATGATGTCCGGATAAAACGGTAGCACTAACCGGATCCGCCACAAAACGCGCATCTGCTGGTTGATTAGGATAAAATCTAAATCCGTCCTTAATTCTAACAAGCTTACCGACAGCATGCCCTGCTGAATCATAAGCAACATGTCCACCCCTAGAAGTTGCTTCCGGACGATAATAAATAGGTTCGGATAGCCCTTGCACACGAACCTCTCGCCAACTGTTAGCTGTTGCTGCCGGCGCTGCCGCAGGTTTTGGTGCTGGGGCGGGAGTGGATGGCGGCCGTGAAGATGTCCCGGCCGGCCCAGAACTAGTTGAACCAGAAGGCGCAGCTGGCGTGGTTCCAACGGGACGTCCAACCCGATAACGCGCCCCGCGGGTTGCTTGTTTCCTGATTTTTTGCATGCCCATTGGATCGGTTTGCGCGTTCTGGGTAATCGCTTGATATAAGGGAGAAACACCTTCCGGGGGAACGCCATAGCGGGCAAGAAAAGCATCAACAATCCTTTGCTGCTGCCATAATCTCAATCGGGCAATTTTCCCTAATTTTCTTCCAGCTTTTTGTGCCGCCTGCTCCCTGGCTTTTAATGCATTATATTTTTGGAAGTCGCGTGCCGCTTTTTCTAGATCGAGTTCCCGCTTATTTTCATGATCAGGTGCTAAATCTGCTACCAAGGCAACTAACTGTTTTCCCGATATTTCAACTGGAACCGGCGTGGCTGCGTTGCCTAAATCAAATCTGTACCCTCGGTCAAGCGCTTCTCCTCTGCCCCACCGCTCCGCCTCCCTTGCCAATGAAAAACTGGCCGGAGCCGGCGGCACGGGAACCCACTCCATATTGCGGGTCGCTTCCCTGAATCCCGCAAAACTATCCCACAATTCCTGTATGGTTCCAAATTCTCCGGAAAAGTTTCGGGTAGGGTTGTTTGTGTTATATTCCTTGATCGCTCTGGAAAATTCTTCAAGAGTTTGACATTGTGCTAATTTCGCCAGCGTTTCACCTGAAATCACAAAAGTGCGTTTGGCTTGGGGCATGGACTGGATTGCTTTTCCAACCGGCATTCCTACCTCCAATGCCCGACCCTTTAAAGTCTGTGATGCTCGCGCAAATTCGGGACGATTATCAAAATAAACGTTGTGGCCTGATTTTTCGGCGTAATGTCCTTCAAGTTGGCTAATCTCTGCCTGAATAACCGTGCGGCGAGATTTATCGGTAGTATTGCTTAATTCACCATATTTCCTTTCAATTTCTCTCATAACGGACAATAAATATTCCGGTTTGGCTTCGTAGAAATCATAACCGGTGCGGCGGGTATATTCTCTTTCCAGCTCCCTTAATTGCACATATTGCTCGGCCTGAACACGGCTTAACCTTTCGACTTCTGGCCCATTTTTAGTTGCTTCAGCAACCGCAATGTCAGTTTCGCGTGCTACGATTTCTTCCAGTAAAACAGGAATTCTCTTCTCTAACGCACGGGCCTCTGCTCCTCCTCTAACTGCGGTAACGCTGAATTCAGCAGCTGGATCCAATTGCGCGCGCAATAAAACCAAATCCTGCAAAGTTGGCTGTAGCCCCAAATAATTCGTCAGCCCGGCAGCTTTTCGTTCTATTTCAGCAGAGACAGCATTCGCATCACCCGTAACCGTTCCCGCAGTTGAGCTAGTTGCCGGCGTCGAACCTTTACTTAAAGCTTCCCGCACTCCCTCCAATCCATTTGCCACAACGGCATCCATCCACCTCCCCACCCCGTCGCCAACCACCCGCCATCCCGCTTCTGCGGCATAATCGTATCCTCTTCCCGGCAGTTCTCCGGCTCGCCCTGGTAAATTAACGGCGTCCACGCCGCGGTTATAAATGCGATCCAACCGCCCTTCCGCAGTTTCCGGAACATCCGGCAATACTTCGCCGCGGCTTGCCAACGGTTCAATTTCTAATGCAAGACCACTGCCTCTTCTTTCCTGAGCCGCCATCCGGCTCTCGACAATCGACTCATAAATACGCGGGGCCTCCAAAATTAATCCGCCATGTGAATAGTAACCGATTTTAATACCTGTTCCCATGTGCTCCTTCGGAACACCACCTACTCTTTTTACTCCACCCCTCCCACGCAAGCCCTCCCTGACAACGGTAACATCTCGGTACCTACCAAGTCTCTTCCCCTGGTTAATTCCTAGTTTTCTCCACAATGTCTTATCCACCCAAACCGCCCCGTTCTTAATTCGGACTGCGCCGCTATCTTTGGCATGCGCCATTAGTTGCGGCATACTCTTGAAACTTTGTACAACAAACTTCATGATTACCGCCAGTTTGGCAATACCTTCTTTATAGCGCCCCTGTTTGAAGTCCTCAAATATTGAATCAATAAACACAAAACCAAAGGTTTCAAAAACCAAAAACGAACCGCCGGTCTTGCCTAACCCAGAGAAAAACCGTTCCAGCCCCTCATAATATTTACCTTGGGCAAATAAAGCAGGCGCGGTGGTCCACATGTCCACAAAGCCGGTTTTAATTGAGGTTCCCATCAATATCTTAAATTGGGAATAGGCCTGTACATAAGATTTTGCGCCCTTCCACACGAAGTCGCCTGATTCCACCAAACCAACCCACAGGTAATCAGTAAATGATTCACAATTGGCCCAAGTTTCTTCCCAGGATTCGCCCATGTCCGTCCAAACGTCATCAATCGTTTCAAATGTATCTCCCCAGTATCCGTTAACATAAGGCAAATATTTCAACAACGGCATTTCTTTTGCTTCAGAAGCAACCGCATAGTCAGCCGGATTATGTTCCGTATCCAATCGAACCGAAGCAATGAGGTGCGGCGCTTTTTCGCTGCCGGTGGCAATGCGCATGGTATCCGCAGGGTTAAAATAGGTAATCGGCATATCTTCCGAGCTATAAATCCCGGCGGCACGGTTTTTTTCACCAACAATCGCCAAAACATCTTCTAAAACCTGCGCTAAATACACCAATTCGTCCCCAATATCACCAGCGCTGCCGTCATACATCTTCTCCTGGCTAATTGAATCATAAAGCGGCACGCGCAATTTTTCATTTTCTGCAAGCTCATATAAAACCTGCAAATATTCATCCGCGGATAGCGTTCCATTAATCAATCCAGCAATATCGGTCTTGAATTTTCCTATTTCGGCCAGGTGCAAAAGGCGCTGTTTTAAAAAAGGATTTTCCTTGATCGCGGGCAGCAATTCGGTTTCAAGATACTGCGCAAACGCCTCAATATCTTTGCCAACCACCACGTCCATAACATCCGGATCATCGGGTTGGCGCGCAGCCTGGACGCTAATTTTACGGTCAAGATATTTTTGCCCCGCGGTGGAGCCAACCATAATTGAATGCAGCTGCGAAGCATAATTTTGCGGCATGTACATATCGGAAATCATCGCTACCCAAGACGCAGCCGAATACCAGGCACTCAAAAACGGATTATTAACAAAACTCTCAACTTCCGAAAGATTATCCGGCCCAATTTCAATTTCGCCCAAGCCCAAAATCTTTGTGCCAATGGCAGTTAAATCGCGCGCGGAATGAAATATCCCCTCCATCCTCCCCCCGCGGCCAAAAAGTAAATTGGGCCCGGCAACAAACACGTTAAAATGCAGCTGGCGGGGAATTTCCTCGAAAACCTTGGATAGCGCTGCCTTAGCTAACGTAGCGGATTCGCTTTCGCCGGGAGCCACCAGAGAAGACATCATCGATATGGTGCCTCCTTGGCTAAAATAATCTTCTAAAACCCGTAGGGCGGTTTTTTCAACCGCGTGTCCTTCGCCATCATAAATTACACCCACTGGGGTGCCAGAAAGGGACTTAAAAAACCGCATCAGCCCACCGCAAACCGACTTATTACTTAAAGTCGGCAATCTTTCTATCATCCGGTCATAGCTTTCTTTATCAAAAACGTCGCTCATCAAACGGCTTTTTAGCTTCGACGCTTCATATTCCCAAGTTAAAACTTGTTCTCTTTTTGCATAGATTGCATCTCTTTTAGCTAGCAACTGGCCTAATTGTAACTTGGTTGCCCCTGCCAATTCTTGAAACACCGCCAATAAATTTTTATTGGCGATTGGCCCCCATTGCACAGTCAATTCCCCTAATTCTTTTTTTGCCAAATCCATTGAGAGCAAAAGCTGCTGCCAATCCTTAGCAAACGAATCTAGTGCCGCTAATAACTGCATCGGGTTGGCCAACCCCTCTTCCAGCGCATCGCACAAGCTATTTAACTGCTCAAATAATCCCTGTAATTTTTCTTTTTGGGTGGCTGACAACACCTTGCCTTGGGTCTTCCCGTCTTTAATTATCGTCCGCACCTGTTCGCGCAAATCCTTAAGCGCATCAATCCCTATCCCCCCCAAAATGCCATTAATCGAATCTTCCGAATTTGCTGCTGTGCCCTCAATTAACACATTAACTTCAGCTTTTACGGCATCAATCTGCGCTTGATACGCCGCTACGTCACGCACGTAATCGTCATATAGCCAGAAATTGAACTTCATCATGTCCTGTTCATTCATGCCCACCAGCGAAAACTCAAGCACGCTGGGCGGAGCCACCACTTCTTCTATTCCCTCATAAAAACTCCGGTAAAAACACTTCACCAAGCTCTGCGCTTTTGCCATGGGGGAGCCCTTGTCTTCTTCCCTTTCCATTGGATATTTATCTGACAACAATACCAGCTGGCCATGGATGCGACTTAGGACCCGCATCACCTGGGGATAAAGAATTCTTAAGGTTTCAATATCTGCCGCTTTTTCTGTTTCCGGCTTATCCGAAGCATTAATGGCCGCCACCATTTCTTCCGGCAACTCTTCCTGCAACCTATGGTCGGTAATCGCCAGTTTATATTTATCCAGGATTGCCGCAACCTTAGTTAAATAGCCGATCTCCGGATTGTGAATACCGTCTTTTTTGGCCACAAACCGCAAGGCATAAACATATTTTTCGCGAGCCGAGGCAAATGCCGCCTGCTTATCCTTGTCCGCCGTCCATTTAGAAGGCTCCGCTAAAAGAGCTGCTTTCCCATCTACGCCGATAATCATTTCCTTCGCCATCCGGAGCTCTGCATCCGTAAAGCGGGCATCATAAGCCACTAATTTCCTTAATACGGCAATATATGCTTCGGCATTGGGCTGATCTGCATCAGGCATTCCCCAGGCAATCAAATCTTTCATGGCGGCCGATTCTTCTGTTAACAAAATCGGTGCGCCGTACCTTAAATAGTTTTTCCCTTCCCCAAAAACTTTTACCGCAGACCGCAAAGCTTCACCGGTCAACCGACCCACAACATATCCGCCCACCAAATCCAATTCATCCGGAATTGATTCGCGGCCATAAATAGCAAGTATCAGTGTGCCTATTTTTTCATTTTCCATAAAGTCCATGGGTTTCTGGTGGTAAACAGTCCCGGTAGCATCGGGCGGGTCAAAAGCTAAACGGGTAACACTGGCCGTTTCGTCGGTTACCAACGAAACCGAGCCTTTGGCTGACAGCGCAAACTTATCGGCGGAAATATCAGTATAATTAAACTGCGCACCCTCTGCCATTTCAGTTTGTAAAATTTCCCCCGCCTGGAAGGCCAATGCTTCACTAAATTCACCAAAATATATAATCGCGGCCAAGTCAGCTTTATGGGGCGCGGTAATTCCGTCTCCACGCTCAAAATAGTTTTCCGCTTCGGCAACAAATGTTACATCTACCAAAATTTTGCGGCCGGTTTTGCGAATTATAACCTGCTTCGAGTCGGATTCACTGACCGCTTTTAAACAAGCTAAAACAATTGCTTTGGGCGGGGCAATTAAATGCCGGCGGGTAGCTACCGAATAATCAATTACTGTCCATTCGGTATCAACAAATTCTTCAAAACGTAACATCGCCGAGCGATTAATTATGTCATCCGGCGTATAAACCGCGTGCAATACCTGCTTCTTATAATAATCTTCTTCTAAAAAGCTTATGTAGCGCGGGTTGGTGCCAATTACCTGCGCCGACTGCACAAAGGCCGTTCCTTCTTCAATTGCGGCAAAAGCCAAACTTGTTACTTCGTATTCATAACTGCGCGCCAGCTCAACCCGGGCGCGCGCCGGATCATCCGGCAAGCCAAACAAAAGATTGAAGATTTCACGCTGGTCCTTTTTGTCTAACTTTGAACTGGCCATGATCGCAGCAATTTGGCCCACTACCGATTTTAATCTGGCAAAGTCAACTGCGCCACGCGCGGGCAAAGTTACCCCAGCAGCTTCCAGTTTTGCTGCTTCGGTGGTTCGATAAGCAGAATAACTGCCCAATAAATTATTATAAGTAGCACTGGAGCTAAATAAGATATACGCAAAGTTAACTACATCATTCAGCGCCTCTTCTGAAATATCCTGCCGAGCTGCCGTCCGAGCAATATCTGAATAGGCACTGGCATAATCTCGTTTATAAATTTCTGACGGCTTGGCGCCGCTCTCCTCCGCCACCCGGTTGCTCGCGTATAAATTACTCACCACCATTAAAATATCTTCCAATAAATAATAACGCTGTAATTTGGATAAATTACCCAGAATTGCCCCGATATTTTTATTCCCGGATTCATCCAGATAAGCGTAAAAGGCCGAATAGGCACGCGCTTTAGTCGGCCCATCCGCACTAATATCCAAGATACGGCGCGCAACTTCATATTTTTTATCAAGTTTTGCAAGCTCATCTTCGTCTTTGGGACGCAAGGTAAACTTATCCATGTACTCATATAATAAATTTGCTTTTTCCCTGAGATTTGGATCCGCATCTATTAAATTTAACTCTGCTTGCATTGCGCTTAAATCTCTTTTTAAATCGGCCAAACAAAGTGCAATCTCATCCTGGTAATCCGCATGCCAGCTGAACGTGGAGCGAAATTCCTGCAATTGATCAAAAAGCTGGCGATATTTCACCAGACATTGTTCATAATTGGTGCGCTTTTCAGAACTGTTCTGGCTTTTGGCCAACTCCCATTTCTTTTTTAACGCCAACATTTCTCTTCTAACCAGACAGGTACTGCCGCTGGGCCCCTGTTTAACCATCCACTTAAGCAACTTGGTCATTTTCTTTTTGGCTTCAACCATGGCCTGTTTGCAGCTGTCCGCTAAATCAGTATTGCTGCCTTCCGGCAACATCTTTAAAATCCGTTCAGCATATTCGTACAAGTCTGCGGCCGCGCGCATGGCTTCGGAAAGCATGCGTAAATGGCGCAGGTCAATATCTTTTCCCATCTTTTCCATGCCGGTAACAAATCCGTACAGCTCAAACATGTGCTGTTTTTTGCCCTGCAGAGTTATCTTGATTTCATCCGGGGAATCAGAAAGCATTTCTTTTTTTGTAGAAAGGTAGCTATAAAGCGCGTTTACGGTCTCGTCGCCCAAGACACCTGGGGCATAATCACTCGCTGCCAAAAAGGTTGTCCCTTCCAGCAGTTTTTGCAGGTAAAAAATCTCAGGGGAAAAGTCACATTGGTTAAGCTCAACCTGCCCGTTGACCTTATATTCAGCAATTACAGATACATTATATTGGGAATCCTTTTGAATCACTACTACCCGATCGATGCGATTATCTTTAAATTTATAATAGAACTCTAGATTGGTTTCGCCGCTGCGGTATCGATCAATTTGGGCTTTCTGCTCCGGCTCCAATCCTTGGATAATTTCTTCGTAAACAACATTATCTACAAACCAAGCCGTTGATGAACCTTTTGCAAGCGCCCCGGGAGGTAATTCTGACCGCGGCATTGCCTGACTAACACTTTTAGACACAACAATTGGAGAAATAACCTCACAAGAAGGATCAATTTTTGCGCTAAAAACAGATGCCTCTGCCGGCGCGGCGGAAACACTCCCTGTTTTGCCAGTAACACCAGAAGTGCCAGTTGAGGATATTCTTAATTGAGCATCGAGTGCTTCAGACATGGTTTTACCTATTTATTATTATTCGTCGTAACGACCAGCTCCCGCTGATTGGCCTGCCGAGGCATCTGCTTGTACGTCTACTGGTGCTGCGCCTGCCGGTGCGGGAGCTGACTCCGCTGGTGCAGACGCTGGCGCAGAGGTGCTTACTGGTGCACCTTCCGGCGGGATGGGTTTACCGCTTTTGTCAACTTTGCCGCCGAGTTTATCCTTATAAAGATCACTTAACTCTCTAGATAGTCCTTTAAATCTTCTGTGTTTAAGCTTTTTAATTTGCTCATTATTTCTTGCCTCATCGCCTCCCAATAAACCACGCTTAATATTGTCACTAAGAATTTGTTCGTATTGTCCGACCCAAGGTTTGCTTACTTGCTCCTGTAAATAAAGCAAAATATCATAAACCATGCACAAGCTTTTTTGCGCCACGGAATCCCCCTTAAGGTTGGGAAGCTTCCCAAGCCCATCCATATATGTTTGCATCTGCTCACCACAGAAGACCACCATTTTCCCTTGCTCACTCACGCTCCAGGTTTCATTCCCTTCTCCATTATTAATATAAGATAATAGATACACTTTATCTAATAACCGTACAATTTTAAGTGCTTCTTCTACTGGTATGCTGCTCTTCCCATCGCGACTTTGCTGAACAATTGAATCCAATAAAAGATGAGCAACGTCACGCATACTTTCTGGAAGCGCCGTTGCCGAAATAATGGCAGAATCTTTACCTTGCACCCCATCAACCATTGTTTCTAGTTGCGCGAATTTAGCCAATCGCTCCGCGTTTTCTCCGGGTTTGGCATTTTTTTGGGCTTCGATGCCGGCCAATTGCGCACTTACCGACAGGGGATCAATCTCTGCCTTTTTAAATCCGGCGTCGGTACTATCATAAATTCCATCATTCTGCTTTGTTGTTTCCGCAGAGAATTGCTGGCCTATTTGTGCCAGTTGTATTGCCTTATCCCTGACTTTACCTAATGTAACCTGCGTGTTGCTAAGCGCTTCAATAATTATTTTTATGCCTTTCCATGCATTACTGGCTTCATCAAAAATTTGTCTTGCTTCTGTAAGTTTATCCGGCTTGAACGTGTCCGGATTCCCCAAAATACCTTTTGCGGCGTCGAACGCCTCAACATAATTATCATAAGCCATCACTAAAATCTGAAACTTCATATCTTTCCGCCCTTCACTGGTCATGCGTGCGGCGGCTGCTTCACACATTTTAGCCGTTGTCATTGCTTTTGCGGCCTTTGGCGCTGGGCCTTTAAACTCTGTTTCCGCCTTTTTTTCCATATCCGAGGCTCTTTTTTGGAATTCCTGCAACACGTCTTCTTCGGAATCACAACCGCTAAAATCCGTCACCGCATCTAAATCAACGTCACTCTTCCCTTCTGTCCCATCTTCCTCCCCCTCCACCTTCTCCTTCTCCCCAGCCTTATCTTTCACCAACCCCTCATTCGCTGCCAAATATTTCTGTGTAAATAACGCCTTCATCAGGTCAGAAACTTTGTTAGAAGTCAGCTTTTGTAACTTATCATCTTTTCCAATTAACCCTTCCTCGGCTCCCAAGAGGCCTTGGGCATCATCAATCTGCATCAAAAACGCCATTGCGGCAAAGAATTGCTCAAGTTGGTCAGCCGACAGCTTGGTATCCGGAACAATTTCGGCATTATCCGCCGGTGCGGTGGCGCCATCTCCAGCCGAAGCGCGCAAAATACGGTTGAGCACCACCCGGGCATACTTTTGAGCTATGGGATTAAGATTCTTATATAATGTATCCGCGCTAAAATCAGCCCCCGCCCCAATCAACCGACGGCAGGCCTCTTCCTTATCCACCACCTTAAAGCTGGTGGCAACCAGATATTCACTTTCAACTTCCGCGGCGGTTTTGCCCAGCGCGTTGGCAAGGTAAACAATGGTTTCTTTGTTCATTTCCCTCAGCTCGGCGATTTCAAGAAATTCCTCTTCGGTTTTGCCTTTAACTGTGCCGTCTGCATTTAACGCCGAAGCGCTGCCCCTCTGCGCCCACAATAAAAACGCGGCATCGGTCCCCAGTCCCAGCGCTTTCCATTCGGCAATGCTCATTTTTCCGTCGGTAAAGTCAACGTCAACGGTGCCATCGCCCCCAATATCTAATTTACCGGTGTTGGTTAACACCTGCAGTTGTTCTTGTGTCAATTTTTTGTTATTAATCACGCCGTGAGGAGAGATAAAATTAACCCAGACGACATTATCGTTTGGAGATGATCCGCCTGCGCCGCCGGGCCCACTGGCGCCCAGGGCATCCGCAACTACCGGCGCGGCCTGCGGCTTAATTGCGCCACGGTTATCAACTATGCAGTTCCGATTCAAGAAAGTTGGATTTGGCTCCACCGCAAGATTGCCCGCCGCATCCATTGAAACCGTAAACCCTTTTTCTTTATATTCTAAAGGAGGATTTAGCAACTGCCATTGGCTGCCGTTTTTAACAAAAAGCCCAAGATACTCTCCCTTTTTTTCTCCGGTTATCCCAATCACGGTATACTTCGCTACGCGCGCTTCGGCAACATTCGTTACTCCATCAAGAATTTTCTGAAAATCTGCGGGTGATTTTTGCATTGCGTCCAGCGCGGCAGCAATGCATAGCTGGGCTAATGTGGTTGCGGGCATCTGCTTGAGATCGTCAGACCGGATGGCCCACAGGTAAGCAGTGCCAACCGCGACCATGGCTGACGGTTTATGTTCAACAATTTCTTTCGCTTCTGCAAAAGTACAATTACATGCCTTATTATCTGCGGCAAACAAACAATTATCTGTGCGGGGATCCGGTGCTACACCATCACAAATAGCATTCAGATCGGCAACCATTAGCTTTCCGCCGTTGCATTCCGCAATTAATTCGGTAGTGTTTTCGTCCATACTTTGTGCTTTTGCTTTTTCTGCGGTTTGTACATCAGCGCACAACTGCTTAAATAAATCCTCCGCTTCATAAAGATCTTGCAATGCTTCAATATACAAACCCTTTTGCGCAGCGGTAACAGAGCCGGAAAACGCTGGCTGCAATTCGGCTGCCTTCTGTGCACAAGCATCCCCATATTTGCCCAAAGCCAAAACTCTGGCTAAAACAGCATCCACCTGCTCTTTGGATAAGATCATTGCATGGCTAAATACATATGTTTTCTGGGCAACAGAAGTTACGATTTTTTTGCCTTCGTCAGCACTGGCGGTGGAGATGGTTGCTCCTTGTGTAGCCAACTCTGCCAAATTAATTTCAAAATTCAATGGATTTTTGGCAAATGACTGGTTTGATTTCGTTTCCAATGAAGATGCGGCTGAATCATCAACTTCAGTCATGGGCCAGAATTGCGCTTCCGTCGCGTATGTATATAAAGCGCCAATTGCCTTCTGCAGGCCTTCTGTTTTATTTGCCGGAACCATTGCTAACGCTTGCGAAAAAGTTATTTGTTGTTTATTGTTTACAAAAACATAAGAATACTTCGTTTCCCCGTCAGCCGTAACCAGGGAGTTGGTCCAAGTTGCGCCCGTCGAATCAGTAACCGTAAAATCCATGCCGCAATCCATCAAAAATACTAATTGGTCTAGCGTAACAGGGGAAAATTTTTGCACATCCGTCGGCGAAACACTGGCATATCCCCCCACTCTTATCACCCCTCTGAAATCAACCGGCGTTACTCCACTCATTTTTCATCTCCTCCTTAAGTTTACTGCTGCTTCTTTTCTTTCCCGCCCGGCCCTGTTTTTTCCAACAAAAAAGGGAAACCCGTTGTTTCCCATAAAAGCAAACCGCATTTTTTTAGAAACAGGCATCTAAAAAAATGCATTATTAAGTTTTATTGTCCGCTGCCACATACTATATCGGGGTTTGGGGGGCAAAACTTGCACGGAAAAGCCAAATATTTTGCCCAATGCAACACACGCTTGAACGCTCGGCCATATACGCCCTTCCGCTCGGGCCCGAAACTCGCCCTTCGGGCTCTGATCTTCCCCGATTTTGTGGACACTCCATGTAGTAATATTAACAGGGAGGTTATATATGGCAAAATATTACAGTCTTGAGTTTAAAACAGAAGCTGTTCGGTTAGTAATTCAAAGCGGAAAAACAA
>Ga0265292_1001562_pt1 | contig 19601 bp, 15 predicted proteins | sample Munlanlewell296A_FD_189080 | JGI IMG/M metagenome (GOLD analysis project Ga0265292, IMG submission 189080) | Leachate microbial communities from a municipal landfill in Southern Ontario, Canada - Leachate well 296A | ecosystem: Engineered > Solid waste > Landfill > Unclassified | place: Canada... | reverse complement strand
ATAAGTTTTTCATTGGTCCCCTCGTTTGACCCCCGCTATGGACCGGTTCGATAAGCTTTTCAGCACTTTCGGAGCCATTTTTCGTGGGTTCATCTTTTCTGGGGAATCGGGTTTATACTGGCCGGAATTACCGGAAACTACTTTCATCCCAGGGAATTCCTGGCCGGAGGCGCCGTCGCTTTGCTCCTTTTTGCAGTCGTTTTAATTACTTCGATGTGCAAAACAAAATAAACTTATATTTGTTTATTCGAGTAAAACTAAAGAATCATGTCTTCACAAAGTGTACTTACCAAGCTAACAGCAATAATAGTTGATGATGAACTTCATGGAAGAGAAAACCTTAAGAAAATCATTGAAAATTATTGTCATGAGATTGAAATTCTGGGATGTGCGGATTCTGTGGTTAGTGCAAAGGAACTTGTAATGGTTCATAAGCCAGATGTAGTGTTCCTCGATATTAATATGCCGGTACTGGACGGGTTTGATTTTCTTGATGAATACGACGATCGGAACTTTATGGTTGTATTCGTCAGCGCTCATGAGGAATTTGGAATCAATGCCGTAAAAGTCGGCGCCGAAGATTATCTTCTTAAACCGGTGAATATTAAGGAGCTTAAGCAGACAGTTAAAAAACTTCTATCCATAAAAAATAAGAAGATAAAAGTCGGGACTGTTCACGAAACGGATAAATTAGTTCTTCCTGCATCTCACGGTTTTGATGTACTGGTATTTGACGATTTAATCCGTCTTGAAGCCGATGGATGTTATACAAAAGTGGTTATTAAAGACGGAAAGAATAAAATCGTTTCCCATACTTTGAAAGATTTTGAGGATACCCTGCCGAAAGAAAAATTTTATAGAATTCACAGATCTCATCTGATCAATCTGAAGTATATTAAAGCCTATTCAAACATCAGCGGCAACTATGTGACAATGATAGACGGCAGCCGGATTGAGATTTCGCGCCGGAAAGCTCCGGAATTTATCCAGAAAATAAAAGCAGCGCTGAATACGGTCTGAATATGCTTAAAAAAATTCTAATAGTTACCGTTATCGTTTTTTTTTGGTATGCTCAACTTTATTCGCAGACACCTCCCTACTATCATTACACTTCCTCTGATGGCCTGGCTTCTTCAACCGTTTTTACGATCATTCAGGATAGAAACGGTTTTATCTGGTTTGGTACTTTAAACGGATTGAGCAAGTTCGACGGAAAGCACTTTACTTCATTCAGAACTGGTGACGGCCTGAATTCCAATTCCATTACATCTCTTGTGGAAGGGAAAAATGGTGAATTGTTTATCGGTAATTATGAAAATGGGATTAATGTTCTAAAAAACGGAAGGATAGAAAACTATTGCTCAGAGATTAACGGAAAAAGTTTTGCTACATCCTATTTATTTCCTGTCCCTTCGGGAAAAGACGAGCAAAAATTATACGCCTATCGCGCTTATGGGAATATAGATGTTATAAATGAAAAAACACCCTCCGGCCGGTTTGATTACAGTATCTCCCTGAATCCTCAACATCTTATTAAATTAGAAAAGTTACCGAACAGAGAAATAATTGTTTTAACTACAAGTGGGTTATTTAATTTAAGAAATGATACCCTTACCAAAGTGCACATTATCGGCTTGCCGGATACTACTGTTTATTGTCTTACTGGCGGTAATGACGACGGTTATTGTATCGGTGCGAAGGGGATGATCTTCAAGGTACAAAACAATACTGTAATCACACGATATAAAATAAATTTACACACTGGTAATAATGATGTAACGGCCATCTTAATAGACAAAAATAATAATCTTTGGTTCTCGATTATGAACAAAGGTTTCTACTTAATTCCGAACGGTTCAGATAACATCATCGATATCGGAAATAAAATGGATCTGCAGAATACTCTCGTAAATAATTACCTGGAAGATGCTGAAGGAAATATCTGGGTTAGTACATTCGGTAAAGGCGTTTATTGTTTGAATAATCTTTATTTAAAAAGCTACAATGAGAAAGACGGATTGAGCAATAATAATGTATATTCCATAGTGCAGGAAAGATCCGGTAAGTTATTGATTGGCACGTTTAACGGTGTGAATATTTTAGAAAACGGAAGATTTGATCATGTTAAAAGCAATTCGGGAAAAACCTTGACGGATTATATTTACGATATAAAAAATATTAACAATAATTTTTATGTCTGCGGCACATTTGGCAATCATGAAATGATAAATATTTCTTACAAAGGAACGAAGCTTTATATGTTCAGTTCGCCATCTTTCTGTAAAACAACCAATGGATTATACCTGTTTGGAACCGGGGGAAATTTCATAAACGTTCATAGATATCTTCACAATAAGAAAAATCAACCTTACCTATTCTATATTTTTGGAGATAGTGCTAATATAAACCGCGTTAACGAAATTTTTGAGGATTCAGAAAGGAATATATGGATAGGAACAAGTCTTGGTTTATGCAAATTATCCACCTCTCTCGATAAATCAGGGAAGGCTGGATGGAGGAAATCTTTTTTCCTCTCTGATCCGGTTCTGAACTCAAGAATAAGTTCAATTTTTCAGGATGATGAAAATAATGTCTGGTTTGCCGGCGAAAAAGGAATTGCGCATTATAACCTTAAAAATGATTCGGTTACCAGTTACACAAATATTCTGGGACATGATTTATCCTCTTCAACTTCTATTGTTTCCGACAGCAAGAACGGGATATGGATCGGGAATATGAAGGGACTTTATTTATTTGACGGGAATTCAATAAAACATCTTAACAGGCAAACTGGTCTTCCATCGGATGAAGTATTATCACTTTGTTTTGACAACAAGAAAAACTTTCTATACATCGGAACCAGCAATGGCATATCCTTTCTTGACATCAATTTATTCGACAACTTTGTTCCTCTTTCACTCGATCTGAAAATAATCAGCATCAAAGCAGGTGATTCGGTTTATACAAGCTACAACAATCTGGTTTTTGAACCGGAACAAAATCATGTTTACATTGATTTTAAAGCGTTAAGCTTTTCCTCACCGGGCTCGGTAAAGTATAAATATAATTTGAATGGCGAGTGGGCAGAAACTGATCATGATTTCCTGAATTTCATTTCTCTTGAGAGTGGAAAATATGAACTGCAGATCATGGCTAAATCTCAGAATAGTGACTGGGGCAAACCATACAATCTCATCTTCGAAGTCAGACCTCGTTTTAAGGAAACTATCTGGTATAAACTCGGGATAATATCAATATTTGTTTTTATCTCTGTTTCAGTTGTAACATGGCGCTTGAAACTGAATAATAAAAAGACCCGGAAAGAATTAGAATTAACCGAAAGGATTAATGAGCTTAAACATCAGGCATTGTCTGCTATGATGAATCCACATTTTATTTTTAACTCACTTAACTCCGTGCAGTATCTCATCAATTGCCAGAGAAACGAAGAAGCCAATGATTATATCGCAATTATGGCAAAGCTGGTCAGAAAAAATCTTGACACAGCAGGAAGCGGTATGATTCTCTTATCGGAAGAAATCACGCGGCTTAAGCTATACCTCGATCTTGAAAAGCTAAGATTGCAGGAAAGCTTTTCTTATGAGATTATCACCGGAACCGATGTTGACACGAGTTCCATAATGATACCGAATATGATCATCCAGCCGTTTGTGGAAAATACTCTTTGGCACGGGATTATCGATTCAGGCAATAAAGGTCTTCTATCTGTTTCATTCTCATTTGAAGATATTGATATTGATTCAATAATATCACGATCACTAATTATAAAGGTTACCGATAATGGAATTGGAATTAATGAGGCGCGGAAGAATAGAAAAGAAGATCATATATCAAAAGGGATACAAATAATTGAAGAGCGCCTGAGACTGCTGAGCGCTAAGATGCAGATTCCGAAGCCAATCATGTTTGAAGATCTAAGCAGCCGCAATGGCCATTCACAAGGAACAGAAGTAATTATTTCTCTTCCACCGCAGCTCTATAAAATTATCATTCCGGAATCAGGTAATCCCACTTCGCTTACCGTTTAATTACTGATACATACCGTTCGCTTACCAACATGCACCGTATGCTTGTTAGCTATTGTAGTGTCAGGCCGTTATATATAGGTTTGAACAGAAATCTGTATAGAACAAAATGAATATTTTAAAAAAGCTGATGAGTTTATTTACAAAAAAACGCGCTAAGTCTGCGCCTCTTTTAATTATAAAGAAGAATACAGATGATGCTAACGTAAAAGAATACAAATCAATTGATGAAGCAATTTCCGATCTGGAAAACGATCCGAATGTTCCTTCAGATAAGATGGAAAACCTGAAATCATCTCTGAAACAGCTGAAGAACAAAACTTCAATCAAGATCAGGAATGGAGAAATAATAAAATAAAAATTTATTCAACTAACCAGGTTACCATAAAAAAAATGAAAACAAAAAAATTTCTTATGAAACAAAAAACACTTCCAATACTTTTTGTTTTAGCAATACTTCTAAGCAATGTGATGCAAGCCCAAATTTTGACACCCGGAATGGATGCGGTTGTCACTCATTATGGTTTTCCTGATTCAACTTATCTTATTTGGAAAGTAAATTCTCTATCTCCCGTAGCTGATGTTAAGATAGTGGGTGATCAGAGTGGCGCACCCCATGGAAGCAATTGGGTGCCCCCTGTTAAAAATCCTGCGATAACTAATTGGACAGTTGGCACGATGGGACAGGTTTTCGGTACGGCCATTGATGATGTAGGCAATGTTTATTTTGCCACAACAGCAATGTATTGGGGGGCACAGACGTCGGCTATGTATAATATAGCTCAAAGGCTTGCGGATGCAACACCTGGGGTCAGCGGTGCAGGAGGCAGTGGCTATCATCCCACCGGTGGGCCGGCGGGTATTTATAAGGCAAGTAGTGCAGTCTTAAATACCGTTTCAGTTTTAACCGGAACAATCATTGCCACCACCGGCAACTTTATCGGAACCACCACAATACCCAATACCGGCTATGGTATTGGCAATATAGCTTATGCTAAAACCATTAATAAACTTTATACCTCCAATTTAGAGGATGGTAAAATTTACTGTATCGATCCGGTCACGGGAACCATTATCTACGTGTATGATCCGTTTCTCCCAGATGCGAGTGGTGCCCAGATAGCCGATTATGGCGAAAGAATATTTGGCCTGGCTGTTAACTATGAGGTCACTGGAACAAGACTTTATTATGCCGTATTAATGAACGATCATCAGTCGGTCATTTGGTCAGTAAAACTCACCAACACCGGGGATTTTGTCCCGCTTACCAATTCACTCGAAATTAACCTACCGGTCTCTTTACCTCGCACCTATATCTCCGACATCGCATTTTCATATAGAGGGGAGATGCTGGTTGCCGAAAAAGGGGCTCCCCATAATTCCAATGTGTTCCAGTATTTTGGGAAACACAATGCCTGGAGTCTGTTTCAGGAACTTTATATGTCATCATTTCCCGGGGGAATTAACGCCGGACATAATAGTGCCGGTGGCGTAGATTACGGATACACTGCAAAAGATAAGGAACAAAGACAATTCTTTTGCGATACAATCATCTGGACGCAGTCTAATGCAATCAGGGGAAATGGTGGTTCAGGGCCTTTTTTAGCCTATGGTCTCTTGAGCCATCCGCTTAATGATTATGTTACTCCCGCCACCTATCTCAATGAAGCGTATATGGTAAATTTAGATGGATCAACAATAAGTACGTCGTGGAAAGGAGGTTTTGGCGATGTGGAGTGTTACGACTGGGAATGCCTGCCAAAACAAACAGATATTTGTAGTAAAACAGATGCAAAATTAACCAGAATACCCACCGGTGAATGTTGTTATCAGGTTGAAATATCCAACAAATACCGGCCTGATTATTTTACAGCAGTTTCCATTACTTCCCATAATGTATCAATCGGCAGCGTTACCAAGGATATCAACTGTACCTGGGCCAATATTACCTATCAATCTGCTACACAGGTGGTTTTTACGAAAACGCCTTCTTTTAACGGCATACCCCTGGATAACCCGGGTTTGCTTCAGGCTTTAGGCACTATTTGTTTTGCGGGTAGTGGTGGCCCTGATAATATAAATGTCGATTTCATAGGCAATCCTCCTCAGAATGACACGGTTTGCACAAAGATACTAAAGATTGAAGGGTGTAAAATCCCAGTTGACACCTCCTGTGTATCAATGCTTGATTTAAAAGCGGAATGTCAGGCAGGTGATATTAAAATGATGTTCAAAATAAAAAACAATTCCAATTTTACTATGCGGGGTTTAACGCTGTATTCTCAAACCCCCGATGTAACCCCTACTCCCCAATTTATTCCAATAGCTGATTTATTACCCAATCAAACCTCCCCTTTATATATTGAAACCACGCTGATCGTTTTAAATAATGCCAAAAAGGCATGTTTCTTTTTTGCCGCATGCGACCAGAATACCACCCCGAGGATCGCAGGGCCCTATCCGAATTGGTGTTGCATGGATAGTATTCTCTATTGCGTCGACATTCCACAATGCGATCCATGTGACGGTATATCTATTACAGCCACCCCATCAAATGTAAAATCCGATGATTGCTGTTATAATCTTACACTTACGAGTAATTATTATAATGCCAACATAGAATATCTTGAATTTACCGGAATCGGAGGCACCCAGTTTGCTTTGTTTTCTGGCTGGAGTATAATCGGTGCTGTGGGTAGCAGTCATATTAAAATCAAGGCACCGGGAGGAGGCATTTCACCGGGTACATACCCCGATTTTGCATCATTCTGCCTTACAGGAACTTCAACCCCACCGCATACGTTCCTGATCAACAGTATTGATGCAAATGGAGTTCACTTATGCACCAATACGCTGAAGTTCGAGAATTGTAAGTTGGTAGAACCTACCTGTGCCAATATCATCAATGATTCGCTGTATTGTTCAGGTGATCAAATCAAATACACTTTTTATGTAAAAAACAATGCACCCTTTCCGCTCTACCATATTGACTTCAGGACACCGGATAATAGCGTGGTACTGGATATAAACTACATAGAACCCACCCCACCGATTGCCACGGGAAACACCGGAGGGCCCTATACGGTGACCATTGATTCTGTTGATGAGAACCTGGAAATATTCTGTATGTATCTGACAGGCCATAATGGAATTTATGATCCGGAACATGGTCTGGCGGCAACCGAGTGCTGCACGGACTCGCTGGGGGTGATCTGTTTGCCCATGATTAAATGTGGGGTTTGTGACACCACCATCTGCTGCCAGTTTGAGAATATGACGATTCCCAATGGGATAACCCCTAACGAGGATGGAATAAATGATGTATTTGAAATTTTAAATTCAACATGTTGCGATTACATTTCCATAAAGGTATATAACCGTTGGGGCAACATAGTCTATCATAACGACGATTACAAAAACGATTGGAAGGGAGTCAATGAAAGTGGTACAAAGTTAGTCCAGGGAACTTATTTCGTTCTGCTTGAGCTTCCGGACGGAAACAAAAAAGGGATCTATGTTGATATCAGATATTAAACCATTAAAATCCTGAAAAATGAAAAAACTTATCATATTGGCAATCATGTGTTCATCACTGATTGCACAGGCCCAGCAGCAACCGCAGTATACTTTGAACCAGTTTAACAGTAACCTGGAGATTAACCCGGCTTATGCTGGTGCAAATGACAATGCAAGTCTAAGTCTCAGATACCGCGAACAATGGGTAGGATTTGATGGATCCCCATCAACTGCCAGTTTTAACGCTGAAAGTAAAATAATCCAAAAGCGGCTTGCAATTGGTCTTACCATCATAAGCGACAGGATTGGAATTACACAAAGCACTTCTGGAGATCTGAGCCTGGCTTCCCACGTACGTGTTAGTGAGAAAGTTACCATTGCCGTTGGGTTCAAAGCCGGAGTTTATTCCCTGAGTTCTGATTTTTCGAAACTATCGAACGTGGATATGACGGATCCACTCTATGTCACCAACAACAGAACCATCCCTTATTTAGGTTTTGGCGCACTTTTATATACCAAAAAAATGTATGTCGGATTATCTGCACCGAGAGTGGTGTCCTTGGAAAATATATCTCCGCAAACCAGGATCACCAAACCTCATTATTATCTATATGGAGGTTACAGGGTTGTACTTAACAGCGACATTGAACTTCGGCCTGCATTGTTGGGAAAATATGTTTCAGCGGCACCTTTTGAGGTTGATATCGCCATGGACGTATGGTACAAAAACTTAATCGGCTTGGGGGTTTCATACCGCACTTCTGATGCAGTCAATTTTATGATAAAATGGCAATCCGGAAATTTTTATATCGGTTATTCATACGATATGACCGTCTCCGGTATGCGTACATTCAATTCAGGGTCGCATGAGATAAACCTGGGAGTTCAATTTGGCAAACCGGGCATACCCGACAGGAATCAAAATAACAGATACTTTTAAATAGAAAACAATGAAAAAAATAGTCATAATCCTGTTATGTCTTTGCAATATTTCAGTGTTTGCCCAGAAATCACAAGCCGATAAAAAGTTTCAACTCTATGAATACAGCGAAGCTATTCCTTTATACAAACAATATCTGGAGAAAAACCCTAACGATTTCGACGCAACCAAAAAACTGGCGCTATCCTACAAATACATTAATAATATCAATGGTTCAATTGAAGCATACCAGTCTTTATTAAAGCTTAAAGAAGCAATACCGGAGGATTGGTATGATCTGGTTCAACTGTTAAGGATAAATGGGAATTTACCCGAGGCCAGGCTCTATGCGATTCAATACCAGCAGAAAAGCAATGGGGAAAAGGCTCAGAACTTGCTCAAATCTATCGACATGTATAATGAGTTTACCACTGGTATCAATGAGTATAGCATAGTAAATAAAACTTCACAATACGGTCAATCCGTTTTTTCGACAATCTATTACCAGAGTGGTCTTATTATAACGGCCGAAAATCCGGAAGGGGCCAGAAACGAATGGACAGGCAGAGGAAATACAAAGTTATTTTTGACAGATATCAATATCAGTAAACTAGTACCTTTTGCGGCTGAACTCATGACAAAATATAATGATGGTCCTGCCGCGTTGTCAAATGACGGAAAGACCATATATTATACAACCATCAATAAAAAATCGGTACAGGAGCAGGATGTAAATACGAGTAAACTGCAAATCTCAGCAGCGATTCTCAATGACAGCAGATGGCAATTGGCAGAGTTGTTCAAATTCAATAACAGCAGTTACAATGTCGCTCACCCGTCACTAAGCAATGACGGAAACATGCTGGTATTTGCATCAGATAAACCCGGCGGAAAAGGTGGGATGGATTTGTATTTCTGTTCAAAACAAACGGACAACACATGGTCCGAACCAATAAATATATCGATATTAAATAGTTCCGAGAATGAGATCTTCCCCACATATGATGCCTCAGATAATGTGTATTTTGCTTCCAATGGCCTGCCTGGTTTAGGTGGCCTGGATGTGTTTATTTCCAAAAACGATGGCAACAACTTTGCAGCCCCCGTAAACCTGAAAGCACCCATAAACTCCAGCTTTGATGATTTTTCCTTAACCACAAACAATAATCTGGAGAGTGGATATATATCGACAAACAGGTTTGGATCTCCGGAAACGGATGATATCGCATTTTTTTCAAAAAAGGTGAAAGAGGTTCCTAAACCGGTGATTAAAACCGTGGCTAAAACCGTGGTTAAAATAACTGTTCTGGATAAATACACCTCCATTCCGTTGCCTTATGTTTCAGTCACTCTTAAGGACGACAAAAACGATATCGCTTTCCAGGGGATGACCGATCCGAATGGTATATTGATGGTGGAAGAATTGCCGGCCGATAATTACCGGGTCCAGGGAATATTAAATGAGGTTACCACAACAATTGCAACAATCGGAAAAGAAGAATTTACCAAAGAGGTAATAGAAAAGATCCTCACGCACAATGATCCGAGATTTACGTTATCGGGTATTGCAACAAACGCACATAACGGCCAACCTGTTTCGGGAGTAAAGGTGACCTGTGAAAATACTGTTTTAAATAAAACGAATAGCCGGATAACGGGCAGCGATGGAACATTCTTCTTTCAGTTGGAACAAGCCAGTGATTTTAAGGTATTCGGTGAAATGCAGGGATGGCTAAGCAGCGAAGCGATCTATGAAACTACCAAAGGATTGGACCGGAGCAAAGACTTGTATGTAATGATAAAACTAAGTATGCAGCAACCGGCAGCAGAAGAGGTTATCCGGTTAGACAAAATCTACTATGATTATGACAAATGTGATATTAAGCCGAGGGCCGCAGAGGAGCTCAACAGGCTCGTCAAGCTCATGAATGATTTTCCTGATATGATCATAGAGTTATCCTCACATACCGACAGCCGGGGCAGCAACGAGTATAATCAAAAACTTTCCCAATGCAGGGCGGATGCGGCCGTAGCGTACATCCTGGGCAAAGGCATATTAAAAAGCCGGATTATCGCCATCGGATATGGCGAATCCAGACTGGTAAACGGTTGTTCGGATGGCGTAAATTGTACTGAAATACAACACCAGGAAAACCGGAGAACTGAATTTAAAATTGTCTCTTGTTCCTCCTGCCCCAAAATTGAGAAACAGTAACCATATAGCGTGGGATCAATAAACTACTTATTATCGTTACAGTTATATGCCATTTTATGACACGACGTCAAACAGCCAACATCATAGTTCTTTTGCTTCTTTTTAGCGGCTTGACAAATTGCGGACAGACCATTAAGAACAATGACTACCTGGTTTCTTTCAATGACACCATTAATGATGAATACGGTTATAAAAACAGAAACGGGGACATCATTATTCCTCTCGGAAAATATTCAAGATGTTTCACCGATACTTTTAAAACTTATGCAATTGTTGTAAAACCACTTTCTGGTTTTGTAGCCATTGACAGACAAGAAAACGTTTTGTATGAAGTCTTTTCTTATGACAACGGACCAGACTATACATCGGACGGACTTTTTAGAATTATGGAGAATAATAAAATCGGGTTTGCCGACTCAACAACTGGTAAGGTTGTGATAAAACCACAATTTGACTGTGCCTGGCCTTTTGAGAATGGTGTTGCTGAGGTTAGCATCGACTGCAAGACACAATCGGACGGTGAACATAGCATTTGGTTAAGTGACCATTGGTATTACATTGACAAGACAGGAAAGAAAGTTGAGAAACCGAAGACGATAAAAGAATAACGGAAATGAAAATATTCATTGCGATAATCGCTGTGATTTTTGTCGTCCTTGATTTTGTCAAAGGTACCAATGGCCGTGATTTTTTAGACCGTCAGAGTAATACAGAATGCAATTCCGAAAACAGGGAGAATCAGTTTACCGAGTTGGCATTGGATAGTCGAAAGACCCTGGAGAAATCCTACTGGTTTGGAAGCCGATACGTCAATTTGAGAGATCCAGCGGATGACATGACGGTTCGGGCTCTTGGAGCTCTCGGTGGCGAAGTCGGGTTATCAGCAATTTCAGGAAAAGTTGTTATGCAACTTCCGACAAATATTACCGGAATCTTGTTAGCCAAAGGAGATATCGGTATTGAGAAACCTTTTGCCGGGGGAGTGATTACTTTGAAAGAAATCAAGGATGACAATATTTCTTTTCAGTTTACAGGTGATAGCAACAAGTTATATTCATGGACAGTGTATGATGATTCGAATGCGATCTTAGACATAAACGAAGTTCTCTTAAATGATGGACTCTATCATTTATACGCTGAACACCCCCAGTCAGTGAAAGTATATAAAGCCGAAATTGTCTGTAAGGAATATCCTTTTGCTTTTGAAACCGAAAGGCACTATGCTCCAAATCAAACTCCGGAGTCCGCGGATACAAAAACCGGCAACACTCAAACGGACAATGTAGTACCTGTTTATTTAGATAAAAATGATCCCGTATCCATAACAATAAAAGGTCGGGCAATAACCGATCTGAAGCACAGTTCAGATCTGGAATCAACTGATAATAAATTAATTGCGGCCAAAATAGAAACATTGACAACAGAGAAGCAAAATCAATTGGAAGCTCTGTTTATAAAAGCCATTAGTGATTATACAGCTACGACGCATTTCGAAGTGGGGATATTTATTTTATTATTTAATGATTTGGGAAAGAAGGATCAAAAAGAGTTAGCCAAGGAGTTTGATATTCGTGTCCAAATTCTCGGAAGTGATCAGTATGCAGCTGAGTTCTGGGAAGCAGGTAAGCAGGAACCTATCAATAAAGTGATGTCTTTGCTTTACGTACAGGAAAAGGATGGTTCGATTACTTATCGCGACCCGTTTCAGCCGGTGCTTGATTTTATCAGCCGATGATTGATTATACAAGCTATGATATATGATATTGTGGATTCAAAAATTTATTTTACCCCATGACAACGAATTGGGTTGGGTGGATGATGAGTGCCATCGTGTTCCTTTTGCTCTTCGTGGCCGGATTGATTCTAAAGAATCCCATTCGCTTGTTGATCACAGGCAAAAGAGCTGAAGGCGTCGTGGTGGGTATGGATACGACTTCGCGCTTCTCCAACTCGCCCGGAGCGGGCCCCTTACAATCGCCAATGGTTGAATTTATCACGTCAACTGGAAAACGTGTCAGGGTTAGCGGTCGGACGTATACCGCGTTGCCTTCAACGCGCGTGGGAGAAACGGTTACCATAGCTTACAGCCAGTCAAATCCCCGGGATGCTCAGATATTATCATGGAAGGAGTTTCCGTTCCGCCCGGCTGGCTTTGTCCTGGGCTTTACCGCGTTTGTATTATTGGTTTGGATATCCTACATCCTCCTATCGAAGAATCCTGCAAATGGTGATCCCTTCCATCTCTTACCCGCCGTCATTGCTCGCTTTCGCCTGAACCCATTTCGTTTTCCTGTTCTCTTCCTGTTATCGGCCGCTTCCTCTCTTTTTGGGATCAATGGTGCTCGCGTTTATCTGGCTGTTTCGTCTCGTGCTGAGCGGAATCATTCGGCCCTGAGATCGGGGTCCGGGGTATTTCAACTGTTTCTGTCTGAGAAAAGCAATAATTAAAGACACATCATTCTGGAAATATGAATAATCGTTTTGATCAGGACGCAGCATCCTGGGATGCAAAGGAGTACCGGATCAGGCTGGCCGAAAATGTTGCGGCGGCTATCCGGAGAGAAGTGAAACTGAACCCGGAAATGGAACTGCTGGATTTCGGATGCGGTACAGGCCTGGTGTCGTTATCATTGGCCCCTGAAGTTGCCTCCCTTACCGGTGTGGACAACTCTGCCGGGATGCTGGAGGTTTTCATGGACAAGGTTGTAGGTATGAATCTCGGGAATGTACAGAGCCTTAATCTGAACCTGGGCGACAGAGACGTGCTTCCGGGTTCGTATGACCTGATCCTGAGCAGCATGACTTTCCATCACGTGAAGGATGTTCCGGCGGTAATACGGGTGCTGTTTAACGCCCTCAAGCCGCATGGATACCTGTGTGTCGCCGATCTGGACCCCGACCATGGCCTGTTTCATTCAGACAACACCGATGTTCATCATTTCGGATTCGAACGCGAAGCCATGATGGAGTTTTTCCGCTCAGCCGGTTTCTCCGCAGTCAGGGCCGCAACTGCAGCAACTATGCCCCGTGTAGGGGATGATGGGGTTGAAAGGGAATTTTCGATTTTCTTGATAACGGGAGTGAACCCGTAGAGACGGATAATCATCCGTCTCTACAATTTCCGGCGTTACAGCATATTAATAACCAATTTCCCGCACACTGATTTATTGCCGGTTTGCAGCCGGTAAAAGTAAATGCCTGGGACCAGTTTTCCCCTCGAAAAATCAGTTTCATGCCGGCCGGCCGGCATTTCCTGATCAATAAGGGATGCCAGGCACCGTCCGTTCAGATCATAAACCGATAATCTCACGGGTCCGCTTTCCGGCAGATCAAACCAGATCGTAGCTTCTGTGGAGAATGGATTAGGGTAACAGCCGGAATTAAAAGTTGTTGCCACTGGTGAGTCATCGATTCCGGTCGGGTTGCAGGCCTTGAACTGCACACCGTCGAGCCAGATCGTAAAACCTGAATCCCAGGTATCGGCATGGAACTCCACATAGTTGGTTTGGGAAAGATCCATGTGGCCGACTTCACTCCTAACAAAACTCGTATTGCCTTTGAGCGGAATCCGGTACTTCTTCCATACGTTCTTTGCATTGTTCAGCAGGGTAGTCTGAGCGGTGTACTTATAATAGCCTCCGGTAAAGTTACCCACTCTCACGTGGAAGTATTGGAACCCATAGCTCGACTTATTTGCCGTTTTCACCCAAAAGGCAAGTGTGTCGGATGCCGTCAGGTTCCAGATTGCCAGCGAATCTCCTCCCGGCCGGTAATTCAGGGCCACATCAAAACCCATCGGGGTAAACAGCTTGACTGATGATGCGCCAACCTTTTTATCAGTATAGTCAAATTCCAGAACTTCCTTCTGAAACAGCCCGTAACCCGGATCGCGATAGGTTGTCCAAACTGCGGGCCGTTCGGCCATGTCGCACGGGGGAATCATTGTTAGTGCCGGCTCCGGTTCCCGGTTATAGGGCTGGTAGGTTACGTCTCCTGCTATTTTATTGTGAATCAGACTGTCAATATTCGGAATAAAAGTATTATTGATCGCATGAACGGGATCGGCCGAGGTATTTTGAATGTACCAGAAGGTTGGTGATTTAAAGGTGTTCCCGGTTATCGTATCGGTAAAGGACTGGCCTTCCAGGTAAACATCATTCTTTTGGTTGTAATTGAATGCATTGTTTTTAACAACCAGATGTTCGGTATTGATAGCACTGATTCCCCATTCATTCCCTTCAATAACATTGTCGAAAATCCAGTAATCGTGCGAAAACTGTTCGCCATACGGACCGATGATGCCCCCTTCCCAAAGCTCAAATCCATAAGGATTTCCCTTGATGATATTGTTTTTGAAGGTGTTTTTAAATCCGCGGTCAACCGCAATGCCGGTTTGGAAATTTCCAATGATCTCATTGTCTTCCACCAGCGAATTAAAACTGTACCCGAGCCAGAAACCGTAATGACTGTAATTGCAGAGGTTTCCCTTGTAGATATTCCCATCCGCAAAGGTGGCCTCGATAGCATTATGCGGCGAATAGGAGCAATCGTTGTATCCGAAATAGTTATTATTAGGAATCTGTGAATATTCATACTGACCGAGAAATACGCCATCGCCGGAATAGGTCAGGTTGTTGTATTCCACGATGTTATTGTTAGAAACGATCAACAGGATCGCTGCGCAATCGCTTGGATCGGTTTTGCGGTTCACATGCGAACAATCGTTATGATGGATATAACAGTTATCGGTAAAGTTCATCCGGACACCGAAGCCGCAGTTCCAGTATAAAGTGTTGTCATAGATGGTGATATCATCGCATTCGTACAGGGCGATTCCGTCGTTTTGCTGGGTCATGGTGTTACCGTGCAATTCCGATCCGCTGCACCGGTGCATCAGGACACCGCCCCCGAGGGCAGCGGTATAGTCCGTCCAGATGGATATCCAGCCTAACGTATCTTTTTTATTGTACGAGAAATTGTTGTCATTAATATGAAGATCAGTTGATTGCCTGGCTGTAACTGCATAATAGTAGTTTTTCACCGATTTAAAGTTCCGGATGGTGATATTCCGCGAGTTTTCGATATAGATCAGAAAACCTTCAAAACCGGCACCCGTGACCTGCACACTATCCCCGTCGATGGTGGTGTTTTCCTTATTTACGATCCGGATAACGCCATCTTTGGCAGCATCTCCAAAGGTGTACGTTCCGCTTTGTATCCTGATATTCGAATTCGATGGAATGTCCATGTTATCCGTCAGGGGCACAACGGTTTGAGCAAAGGTACTGGGCACAAGGCACAAGGCGCAAAATAAAGTGATGAATTTCATAGCGTTAAAGTTGAAATCCAAAGATAGTAATTTTGGAGGTACCCACCCCTGAATCTTCAATTTCAAAATTCCAAACCAGGCACCAGCGAACCTTAACCGATAACTGATAACCGACAACCATCTTATCTATTATCTTTGTCTAAAACCGATAAGTAATGAACAATACCATTCACCCATCCAAGATTTACCAGTTTATCCTGATCGGGGTGATCCTTATGCTGGCCTGGGTCCTATGGAAGGAACTGAATTTCCTTTTTCCCTCCCTGCTGGGTGCCATCGCCCTGTATATCCTGCTGAAGGATCCGATGTTCTGGCTAATGAATCAGAAGCACATGAAAGACTGGATCGCGGCAACTTTGCTGATACTGTTGACCATCGTGATTATCGTTGTTCCTTTGTGGTTCATTATCAAGCTTCTGATAATTAAGATCCAGCCCTTGGTTTCATCTCCGGATTTCTTCACCGATGTCTTTAAACGGATCAACACTTATCTCAAGGATGAACTCGGATGGACCATCCTGACCCAGGATACCCTGATGAAAATGAGCGGAAAGCTAACCGCTTTCGCGCAGGAAATCCTGAGTGGAACACTGCGTCAGGTGGCGATCCTGGTTTTCATGTACACTTTCCTGTTTTTTATGATGGTCAACGGCCGTAGGATGGAGATTTTCCTTCGCCGGAACATGCCTTTCAGCTGGGAAAATAAGGATAAGATCCTGAATGAAATTACCCGGATGGTGCGGAGCAATGCCATTACCATTCCTTCGGTAGCATTCCTGCAAGGAACTGTTGCGTTGATCGGGTACATCATTTTCGGGATACATGAACCCTTATTATTGGGGGTTATAACGGCTATTTCTTCGATGATTCCTGTGATAGGCGCCCTCCTGGTATACCTGCCGGTGGTTATATACACTTTGGCAACGGGATCCGTGGGAGCCGGCATCGGGTTGGGTCTGTGGTGTTTCATCCTCGTCGGATCCGTCGATAATGTTGCCAGGTTCATGCTCCAACGGAAACTGGCCAATATTCACCCGCTCATCACCATTCTCGGGGTGATCCTGGGAGCCAAATTATTCGGACTCATCGGCCTGATATTCGGTCCGTTAACGATTACCCTTTTTGTGGTTCTGGTAAAAATCTATTTTAACGAATTCGGTAATTTGTCAGCCCCGAAAAAGCGGGTCGAACAGGAATAAAAATTGATAAAAAATGGCGTACGACGAATTTTGGTGCCTGGCCAATGGATTTTAAGCAGAAATCCATGAAAGGATACATCATGATCTAAATGATAAACATGTAAATAACAATATGTCAAACAATTTCGCACCCAAGTACCTTCAGTTTAACTTATGGATAAACTCATCCAGGTAGTTTTGTAAAAAGATATCGTCGATATGATGATAACAGTTCAACAAGTTCCGCTTAGCATTGCTGATGGTAATGTGAACCCACGGAAACTCCTTACTTGCCTCTTTCGTTGGAGTGGTTCTCGCGGTATGCTTCTTGACTACCTCGTTCAGCCTGCTCTAACTCGGGAAGTTGTCAGTTCTAATCTTAGAATCAGAACTAAGGCTGTTGCTAACAATTCCATAGATGGTTTTAGAGGCCAGGTCTTGCATGACCTTCATTTTATAGAACTTGCATACATTAGCTGGCCGATGCTTGATGGGTTTTTTAACTTTTACTGTTTCGGTCATTACCAAAACCGGGGTATTTTTTTGGCTACCTCTTCCTCTTTTGGCCAGTTCCTGAGAGTTTTCTTTATCCTCCGAGTTTACAGTGGAAAAGAATCCTTTGTCCATTTCCATGTTACCCGTAAGCTCATAATTTTCATCTCTGGCAGACATCGCAATCCGGATCTTATGCATCATATGCCAAACTGGTTCATAACGTTTACGGCCAACCTGGCGTTGAACCTCCAGGGCAGAAAATCAATTCATGGTGGCGGTCATGAGGTGAATTGTCCGGAACCAATCCAAGAAAGGGAGGTTAGCGGATTCCATAACCGTACCACTTCGCAAGGTGGTGCGGGTTCTACACGCTTTACACTGAAACTGACTGATGCTTTTCATCCAGTAATGGTTGGTTCCTTTACACTTCCGGCAGTTAACCCCTTCTTTCGGACGATAATCCCGGAAAAAATCCCGGCACGATTGCTCGTCGGCGAACTTGGAAGTAAAATCTATAAGCTTCATAATCATAATTTTGATACGAAGCTAATGGGTCGAAACGTAACCTATTTACTGTATGGTACATGAGTACGGACATTCATTTTAATTACTATTTTATGAAATATTTGATATTTATTTTATTGCTTTTCATCATATCATGTTCATCAAATCATAAACAAAGATTTGTCAAGGACTATCCCGAACCTATCTTGCTAAACATGACTGATAGGGTTGGAGGTACTCCTATTTATCTAAATACTCTACTTTCAGATTTTAAGTTAATCCAACTTGAAGGAGCAGTTGGATGTTATATTAAAGAGGCTTCAAGAATAAGGTTTCTTGAGGATAAGATATATATTTTTGATAATGTTCAGAATGCATTATTTATGTTCAATGAAAATGGCAATTTTATTAAACAAATTATTCAACGTGGAAAGGGTCCGGGTGAAGCTATTGACGTTGTGGATTTTGATATTGATCGAAAAAATAAAAGGCTATTAGTGCTCGAACTTATTAAAAAGGAACTTCTTGTTTACAATTTAGACGGTATATTTCAGTTCTCATTAAAGAATGATTTTCAATCATTCTATTTTTCATGTCTTGATAGTACAACATACGCATTTTATATTGGGTATTTTGACCCATCTTTTCACAATCTCCATCTAACCTCAGAGAAGGGAAAACCTAAAGTTCTATTGTTTCCGTATCCAAAAGATATTAGTTCTATGATATTTCAACAAAGCGGTGGTATTACAAACAATCCTGAAGGAGTTTTATACTGTAATGCATGTTCCAACGAAATTTACCAAATAGACAATGAAGGGAATACTTATCTTAAGTATAAAATTGATTTTGGTCAAAATTCCTGGCCTGAAGAACAGAAATTCAATTTTCAGGAATTTTTATTCACGATGAGCCAATTACATCTGGACTATTTACAGAATAATTTTAAAGAAAATAACGATGCTCTTATTTTTCCTTTCCAATCTGGTAATAGGGTACAAAGGGCGTTTTATGTTAAGAAGACTGCAGTTCTTTACCATATTAAGAATAATTTAGTAAATGATGTTTTCTATAATGTACTTTCCAGTCCGAGAGGAGTAACTGAGAATGGATCCTTTATTTCCGTATTAGATCCTTTGGTCGTTAAGGATAAGCTTTTAATGGAATTAAAAAACGGAATAGCAATTCACATGGATCCCAAGCTTCAAACTGCAATTATTAATTCAAATGAACAAAATTCTAATCTAATATTACTTTTATATTCATTCTAATCAATACTCCGGTAAATTTTTAACTAGCTAATCTCCCTATATCCAGGCATTCCATGAACAGGCTCCTGTATTTTTTGCAACTCAGGTCCAAAGCTAACTTTGAAAAAATAAATTCAGTCAGCATTTTG
>Ga0265292_1001560_pt1 | contig 19618 bp, 20 predicted proteins | sample Munlanlewell296A_FD_189080 | JGI IMG/M metagenome (GOLD analysis project Ga0265292, IMG submission 189080) | Leachate microbial communities from a municipal landfill in Southern Ontario, Canada - Leachate well 296A | ecosystem: Engineered > Solid waste > Landfill > Unclassified | place: Canada... | reverse complement strand
AAAAAGCAGAGATTTGAGTATGTCGGTAAAAAACTTTTTTGATATATTGCTAGCGTCTCGTTCCACTCTAAGTTTATTAAATCAGCATTGCCTAGCGAAAACTCTGGTTGGGGACAATTATTTTTTAAATGATTTCGCAGTCTGGCTGAGTTTGGATATTCGAATTTATCCAAAATTAAATCATTTTCCACAATTCCAAAAATAACTAGATCTGGATTTAAATAATCTTTGGCGAGAAGATAAAGTGAGTACTCTGCCTCAAGACTATTTCCCGGCTCAGCTAAGGTATAGATTTTTGTCGGAATTATCTGATTTAATTTTTGTTCTAAAACTTTTGAAAATCTAGCTGAAATCTCTGTTCCCATGCCGTAGGTCATTGAGTCACCAATGACAACAATTGTTAATGGTTTAAGGTCAGTATAGTTTCTGATTCGAATTAGGTTTTGGTCGCTGGCTCCACAAAAATTTGTAATTTTAGGCTCGGCAATTTGGCTAAATAATAAATTTAGATCTTCAGTTCGTTTGGCTAGAATGTATTTGTCGAATCTTCCAGTTAATTTTAAATTATCTGGATCATTTTGAGGTGAATATCTGTATCCAAGCCAGCTAGATTTTTGATAAAAGATCTTATCGAAAAAAAATTCATTAGCGATTACTAGAACTATTTGAAGTGATAGAAATATTGAAATTCCCGCCAGGAATAAAACTCTAAATTTTGGGAGGCGCGGTCGCACCTTAAATTTGGAAATTAAGTCAAACACAATAATTAATGAGTCAGCGAATAATATTTTGACTGACTTGGTTTATGATTTTAGGAATCTCAGAATAACTGTTGGCAATTTTATTGGCTTTTTTTAGAGCCTCTGCAGGAGATGTTGAAACTAGGCCAATTACAAAGCACTTAGCAGCGATAGCCGCAGAAATTCCCGCCACAGAATCCTCAATAATAATGGCATTTTTAGTTGAAATATTCAGTTGAGCCAAGAGTTTTAAATAGGTTTCTGGGTTTGGTTTAGAGTTAGTGACGTCCTCGGCAGTAACTAGCAGGGTAAATTTTTGAGTTAGGTCATATTTGACTAAAAATTTTTCTATTAGTGGTCGTCTGGCTCCAGAACCAATTGCGAGTTGGAAACCCGCTTCAAACGCCCAATTTACAAACTCAATCGCTCCAGAAATAGGTTTGACTGCCTGTGTGTAAAGTGGATCTTGCTGGGTCTTAATTTGGATAAATTTTTCAACCCAATTTTGCTTGTGATATTTAGCCAGTAAGCTTTGAGTTCCACCAATTAAGTATTGACCGGGATAAAAATATTCTAGATATTCCGATTCTGTTAGTTCAACCCCACATGCCTTGGCGGCAACTTGGCAAGCCAGAAAATTAAATTGATGATTATCCGCTAGAACTCCGTCGTAGTCGAAAATTATGGTCGAAAATTGGCTAGTTTGATTCATTAATTGAAGTGTATCATTTGATCCAAGGAAAAAAAATGCAAATCTCGGAATATCATCGAATGGCTCAAGTATCGACCAAACATTGGTGGTATCTAGCCAAACGGAGTTTGTTAACTAATTTATTAAATTTTTGGCTACCTGACTTAAAATCTCCTCGGAAAATTTTAGACGTTGGTTCTGGCACTGGGGCAAATTGGCCAGTTTTGCGACATTTTGGGACAGTAGTTGGCTTGGAACAATCTGAAATTGGCGTGGCTTACTGCCAAAGCTTGGGTTGGAGTGGTATCAAACAAGGAAATGCAAATGAAATAAATTTTCCAGCTGCGAGTTTTGATTTAGTGACAATTTTAGATGTGCTCTACCACAAAAAAATCAAATCAGACCAAAAAGTTTTAAATACCTTAGCCAGAATTATTAAACCTGGTGGCTGGCTAGTTGTGACAGATTGTGCTGGACCAGCGTGGTATGGGCCCCATGACAAAGTTAATCAGGCTAGACAGAGATATACTTTGGCTGAAATGACTGGAAAAGTTTCTACTGCAGGATTAGAAGTTAAACATGCCAGCTATTTTTATTTTTTGAGCTATCCCCTATTTGCTGTCACGAGATTAGCCCAAAAATTTAATTTTATTGGCATCGAAAATTCTGAAAATTTACCACCAACAATTGTTAACTGGTGTCTAACAAAACTCTTGATGCTCGAGTCAAAGCTTGCCTGTCGCTTAAAATTACCGATTGGCAGTTCAATTTTAGTTTTAGCTCAAAAATCTATTTAAGACTAGCCTGAATGGCTTTAATGGCTGTGGCAACCAGTTCAAAATCGCTGATTTTTTGGCCGGTGCCAGATGGCAAATATAGTCCAGTTTGGCCAATTTCTTCCGCGATTGGAAATGCCTTATCCTGAAATCTGTTGATTGGCTTAAAAGCAATTTTGGGGGCATTAAAAAATGGTCGAGTTTGAATTTGATATTTTTCCCAAAGTAGTTTAGCTAATTTATCTCTGGAACAGCCGAACTTTTTGGCTTCAATTCTGACGGCATACATCCAGTAGACTTGGCGGCCAGTTTCAAAATCTTTAGGTAAGACTAGGCCAGAGACATCAGCTAGATTTTTTTTGTAACTAGCTGCCATGGCTTGTTTTTGTTTAATTGCCGCCTCGATTTCATCTAGCTGAGCCAAGCCAACGCCGGCTTGAAGATTTGACATGTTGAGACTAAAACCGACATCGTCATAGATAAACCGATTTTTTTTAGATCTGGCTAACCCCCTCAAACTTTTGACTTTAGTGGCTAGCTTGAGTGAGTTTGTCACCACCATGCCGCCTTCACCGCTAGTTACCAATTTATTAGCATAAAAACTAAAACAGCCTATTTTACCGAAACTACCAGCTTTTCTTTGGCCAATAGTTGCTCCGTGGGCTTCTGCAGCGTCTTCAATTACAACTAAGTTGTGTTTGCGGGCAATTCTCATAATTGCTGCTAAATTAGCCGGTCGACCATAAAGATGAACGACCATGATGGCTTTGGTTTTAGGTGTAATGGCTGCCTCAATTAAGCTGGGGTCTAAATTGTAGGTGTCCAACTCGACGTCCACAGGTACAGCAACTCCGCCCCAATACCAAATGGCAAAAAAACAGGCGCCAATAGTTGAGGCAGGCAAAATTACTTCATCACCCGCTTTTAGACCAAGTGATAAGAGGCCTAAATGAAGTGCCGAGGTGCCGGAGTTAACAGCCACAGCATATTTAGTTCCAATATATTTAGCAAAAGCTGATTCGAAATTTTTTACAAATTTTCCCTCACTAGAAATCCAGCCAGTATCAATGCACTCGATTAGATATTTTTTTGTTTGAGCTGAAAGTGCGGTATTGTTGACTGGGATCATTAAAAACCATCATAAGCAGCAATACCAATTTTCACAAGGTTATATTTTGGTTTGCTGCCAGAGTAAGCTGGCAATTTGATCGTAAAAATCTCGGCCTTGCTGCGTTAGTTGAATATTTTGAGGTGATTTTAGAATTAAGTTTTGTTTTTCTAGTTGCTCCCATTCCAGTCGGAATTTTTGAGCTGGATCGAAATTATGAGCGGCTTGGAATTCAGGAATATTTAGACCAGCAGTTAAGCGTAAATTTAAAACTGTCGCTTCTATCTCTAAATCCTCTGGGCTAATTTGATTTAGTTCAGATTTAACCAAAATATTATTGGCTAAGGTTGCTAGGTATTTAGCGATAATCGGTGGATTTTGCCAAGTTTGATTTTGCAAAAAAGAATGCGCTCCGGCTCCAATCCCAATGTAGGGTTGATTCTTCCAGAAGTTCAAATTATGTTGACATTCAAATTCTGGCAGAGCCCAATTTGAAATTTCGTAATGATTAAATCCTGCCGCGGCTAATTTAGTCTTGGCCAGTTGATAAAATTCTCGGTTTAACTTATCACTGGCGGGAAAAAGTTGGTGCCGGCGGTATTTTTGACCGAAAACAGATTGATGATCTAACTCCAAACTATAACAAGATAGGTGTTGGGGGTTTTGAGCTAGGGCTAGAGTTAGTGCCTCCTCCCAATCTGCCAGGGATTGATTCGGTAGGCCGAAAATAAGATCTAGATTTAGGTTTTTAAAACCAGTTTTTTTGACTAAATCAGCGGCAAACTGGAAATCTGAAACTGTATAGGACCTACCCATTGATTTTAATTGATTATTTTGCCCAGCTTGGAGGCCGAGACTTAATCGATTGACTCCAGCCGCAAGATAATCTTTTAAATTATTTAGGTTTATATTTTCTGGATTTGCTTCTAGAGTAATTTCTAAATTTTTAGCCAAACTAAATTGAGCTTTGATGGAGTTCATGATTTCTAAAACTTGTTCTCCAGCTAGAAGTGAGGGTGTACCACCGCCAAAATAAACCGTCGAAATTTCAAAAGAATTAAGACTTTTTGAAATGAGCTCAACCTCATTTTTTAAGGTCGCCACATAGGTTGGAATTAATTTTTCAAGACCTGTTACAACATAAAAATGGCAATAGTCACATCGGCGATTACAAAATGGAATATGGATGTAAAGTGACAGTGGCTGTTTTGACATTTAGCTACCTAAGACCAGGAGCACTAATCCACCACAGACGCCCAAGACGCCGATAAATTTGCGCCAGGTTAATTCATCTTTAAAAAATACGGCCGACAAAATAGTCACTATGGCAATTGAAGCTGTGTTGATAGCATTTACATAACCAATGTTGGGAGCAGTTGTAAAAGCTAGTTGGGTGAAATAGTTGAAAGAAGCTGCAGTTAATCCCATACCTAGCAAATATAAAATTTGGATTTTACTAAGTGCGTTTAAATTGTGTTTGCCACGCCAAATATCACCTCCGATAATAAGACTAACAATAGACATTGAAAAAATTAATCGCTCTAATACCGGCATGCCGTTGTTCAGAAGGTATTTTGAGCTCATAGCTAAAAATCCCCAACAAAAAAATGAAACCAGTGCGAGAGGAAACCACCTAGGCTGGACATTTGGATTGGGTTTAGCATTTGGATCTATAGAAATTAGAGCCGAAAAACCAATAATGGCAAAAATAGCTAATATTGCTAACCAAGTTAAATTTGCTTTAAAAAATACCACTGCAAGCAAAGTGGTAAGAACCACATAGCTTTTTGAGATTACTAAGCTGAAACCAATATTTGGCGCTACCTCAATACTTTTGAATGATATTAGTTGCCCTAAATAACTAAAAAATATGGCCGAAAAGATCAAGACTCCCCAAACTTGAGGCTCAAATTGCCAGTGAATTTCACCTTTGCCAGCGACGATAACCAAATAGACCAACAATGGCAAAAAAAAGTTCATTAGATTATTCCAAACAGTTGGGGTTTTGAGTAAGGTGCTCTTACGAGTGATGAGATACAGTGCCACCGAGGATAAAAACATCAAGCCGCTGGCTAGTATCCAATGCATGTCCTGAAGTATACTACCCCTGTGAGATCTAACCAACCATTTAAACGCAACTTTGTTCAGCCTTTAAAAAATCCATTTGGCTCAGCCAAACCAGTTGCTAATTCTGCTGCCAAAACATCCTGGCAGGGCGTTGGTGATTGGTATGATAATTTAGTTGGTCAGTCAGGTCATTATTATCATCAACAAGTCATCTTGCCTTATTTAAAAAAGTCTTGGCCAGTTGAGACTGGCGAGAGCGTTTTAGATCTTGGCTGTGGCCAAGGAATTTTAGCCAAATTTCTAGGTTCTGAAGTGAAGTTTGTAGGTGTGGATATAGCCAAAAAATTGATTGAGGCGGCCGAACATGACGGGAAGCGAAAAAATCATAATTATGTCGTTGCCGACGTAACCCAAGATTTAACTCAGAGATTGGCACCAGCTAAAAAAAACTTAGAGATTAATGAATTTGATCATGTAGCCTGTGTTTTGGCACTGCAAAATATGCAGCAGCCTGAGGGTTGCATCAAAAACTTAGCCACCCAACTTAAATCTGGAGGAACTGGCGTTTTAGTTTTAAACCACCCATGTTTTAGGATTCCCCGCCAGTCTGGTTGGGACATAAACTCAGCTACAAAACTTCAATATCGCTGGATTAACAGATATTTAACCCCATTAGAAATTCCGATTAAGGCGCATCCTGGCCAAACTGGCGGAGCCTTGACTTGGTCATATCACCACGCGCTTCAAGATTATGTGGGTTGGCTGAAGGCGGCAGGTTTGGCGCTAACTGATCTAGCTGAGCTAACTTCAGATAAGGAGAGCGTTGGTAAAGCTGCTAAATCAGAAAATAGAAGCCGGAGCGAGATTCCATTATTTTTAGTCATTCAATTTAAGAAACTTTAAACTATAAATTATTTTTTTTCCATATGTCAGCTATTCGTGGTTTTTGGGATTTGCTTTTAAAATGGAAACTACAATTATTAATTATCTCAGCTTTATTTTTGGGAATTTTGTGGCGAGTTTTCCTTGCTGAGACAATTCTTTTTTGGGGAGATGAGCTGTGGGCCTATTTTTTTGCCACTCAAAAGTACAATTTTTGGCAGCATCTTTTAACTCCGTTAGATGATCGGCCGCCGGTGTTTTATTTGATGATCAAAATGCTTGCAGCTGTATCGAACAATCAAGTCTGGCTCAGATTGCCTAGTTTGGTCGCTGGCGCAATTTTGACAAGTTGGCTGACATATTTTTTCTGGCAAAGATCAAAAATATTAGCTACGTTCATGGCAGTTTTAAGTAGTAGCTATTATTTTTTTGTAGTCACCGCGGCACAAAGCCGAGATTATGGAATATTAATTTTGCCCGCCTGGTGGTTGATTTCAATGGCCCTTGTTTGGCTGGAAAACCTGGCAACTGGGCTTGAAATTAAAGACTTGAGCTGGAAAAAGTGGCTGTCATGGTCAATTGCGATTTTAATCGGTGGCAGCCTAAATTATGTGTATTTACCATTTTTTGGAGCTGTTTTAGCTAGCCTGCTCTTAATTGGGAGTTATTATTTTGCGAAGACACCAGCTCAAAGGCCGTTGATTAAAATTTGGTTTTTTGGTTTATTTGCCAGTTTAATTCCTGCCATTTTAATGCTTATTTATTATTTGATCACCTCTGAACAATTGCATTATTTAGTCCTGACAACATCATATATCCCTGATCCAAAATTAAATGATGGGTTAAATTTATTAATTAATTGGTTTGGATTAGGTGTGAATTCTCAACATGCTATTAGTTCAGTAGTTGCTCCGGAAAATTTAGGGGTATTAATTGTTGGTTGTGTCGGTTTATTTTTTGGGTGGTATTTGGCTTGGAAACACAAGATCTGGCGAAATTTTTTGATATTTGGTTGGCTAGTTTTGGGGTTTAACTTAGGCGTGGTGTTTTTAGCGAGTCATTTTTCCTCGACCTCATTTTTTTTGATTAAATTTTTCTCACCAGCTAGCGTTGTTAGTTTTATCTTAATTTGCTTGGCAATTTATCATATTTGGCTGAGTCTAACTAAACCGCTGAAGTTAATCATGCTAGTTTCGCTAGGTGTTTATTTTTGGTTTTTTTATTTGAATCAATTGAACCAAGAATTAAAAATTTTTGGAAATCCTGCCATCGACAATTTAGAGAATAAATTATTTATCCAAAAAATTGCTGAAATTTATCAACCTGGAGATCAAATTATTTTTACACCTTTAAATTCTGACCAAATATTTTGGAAGTATTTTTTTGATAATCAGAAATATGTGAATAGTAACTTTTTGGTAAATAGCATTAGACCTTCACAATTAGATTTTAGTAGTTGGCCAATTGGGCTTGATTTTGTACCTGGAACAAATCTTATCATCGGTGCAACCGGACCTGATAATGATGTGCCACCCAGTCAAATTGAATTAGATTTGGAATATCCGCTCTACCCTTCAGATTTAGTTTATTTGAATGATTTGTGCCTTGAGCCTCCAGAAAAAATTGCTGGATACTTTTCTGGGACAATTTGGTCTTGTCGCATTAAAACAAATATTAAAATTTTTCAATCAAGATATATTCTAGATTAGTCTCTTGAAACTTGGTCTGTTTGATGTTTTACTGCTACGGAGAAAGTAAACTAAATTATGAAAATTAAAGCTCTCAGTGCGTATGAAATTTTGGCTTCTGGTGGTTATCCAACTGTCGAAGCTAAGGTTGAATTAGAAGATGGATCTGTAGGAATTGCCAGTGTGCCATATGGAGCTTCTGCTGGTTCGCATGAGGCCAGTGTACTAATGGATGGTGATAAAACTAGATACAACGGCCAAGGTATGCTGAGTGTGGTTAAAACAATTCAAGAAGTAATAGCGCCTTTGGTAGTTGGCATGGAAGCAGCTGATCAACGAGCTCTGGATCAAAGAATGATTGTCGCAGACGGAACTCCCAATAAGGGCAAGTTTGGTGGGAATGCTATCTTAGCTGTCTCGTTAGCAGCTGCACAGGCAGAAGCAGCAGCTCAAAAAAAGCCTTTTTATCAACACATAACTGACACTTTTCAAACTGGGGTGGATTTTTCAAGCCTGCCTAGCCCGATGGTGGTAGTAATTGAAGGTGGCAAACATGCTGACGACACCACAGATTTGCAGGAGTTTTGTATCTCAGCCGTGGGCGAAGGTTCTGCCGCTGAAAAAGTTCGCAAAACCATCGAGTCATATCACGCTTTAAAAAAGGTTTTGAAAGCTAACAAGCTATCTACCAATGTTGGTAATGAGGGGGCTTTTGCTCCCAATGGTATTCCTTCCAACGAAGCCCCATTCCAGTATATTTTGGAGGCGATTAAAAATGCTGGTTATGTGGCCGGCAAGGATTTAAGTATTTCCATAGATGCGGCTGCTAGTGAGTTTTATCATGATGGCAAATATGATTTAAAAGTTGAAAACCGCCAATTGAGTGCTGGAGAATTAATTGGTTACTATGAAACTTGGTTGCAAAAATATCCGATTGTTAGTATTGAGGATATGTTAGCTGAGGATGACTGGGACAACTGGGTAGCGCTTAAAAAAATCTCTGATAAATATAATGTTGAGTTGATTGGTGATGATTTAACAGTGACGAACTTAGAACGCCTCCAAAAAGCCATTGATTTGAATGCGATCTCTTCAATTTTAATTAAACTTAATCAAATTGGCACTTTAACTGAGACAGTCGATTGCTGTATGTTGGCCAGGAAAAATGGCCTAATGACCACAACTTCTCATCGAGGGGGTGGTGAAACTAATGATGCGGCAATGGTTGATCTGGCTGTAGCTGTGGGGAGTCGGTTTATTAAAGTTGGTCCTACCAGAGGTGAGAGAGTCAGCAAATATAATCGATTAATGGCAATTGAGCGCGAGCTGCTAATTACTCAAAATAGCTAAAGTTTTATTACTTCAGACTAGCCTGGTTTGCCACTGCCTCAGCTGCTTTGGCAATTGCCTGCGCATCACCTAAATAGTAATGTTTGATCGGTTTGAGGTTTTCATCCAGCTCATAAACAAGTGGAATGCCGGTGGGAATATTTACCTCAGTAATTTCAGATTCGGAAATGTTATCAAAATACTTCACTAAGGCTCTGATACTGTTGCCATGAGCTGCAATAATTACTTTTTTACCACTTTTTACCACTGGGGCAATGACTTGTTCCCAATAAGGCACCATTCTAGCGACTGTATCCACGAGAGCTTCGGTTCTGGGTAGTTGAGTATCAGTTAGGCTGGCATAACGAGGGTCTTTGCCTGAAAATCTTTCGTCGTCGTCAGTTAAGGCTGGCGGTCTAATATCGTAACTTCTACGCCAAATTTTAACTTGGTCTGCCCCAAATTTTTCAGCTGTTTCAGTTTTATTTAGGCCTTGGAGATTACCATAATGACGTTCATTGAGTTGCCAGGCATTAATGACTGGAATCCATTCCAAGCCCATTTCTTCCATGACAATCCAAAGTGTTTTAATAGCCCGTTTTAATACTGAGGTAAAAGCTATATCGAAGTTAAAACCCTCTGATTTGAGTAATTGCCCAGCTGAGTGAGCCTCCCCCACTCCAAGACGCGTCAAGCCAACATCAGTCCAACCAGTAAACCGGTTTTCTAGATTCCAGTTGCTTTGGCCATGACGGAGTAATACTAGTTTATGCGTGATAGACATGTGCTTTTCGACTTTCTAATTATTTTTGTAATCTAGCTTTCTACTATTTTAGTGTCATTAACCTGATTATAAGTCCTCAAGGAGAGTTGGCGCAATTTGGGGTTTCCCACTACTCTTTCTGGGTATGTCCAGTATAATGCAAGACATTAATAAGTTCTGTGCGTTTTTAGGTGTCCGCGGAAGTACGAGAGTCTCTCCACAGGGTTTACCGAAAAAACAAACGTCCCTGTAAGGAGGGGTAAACGCATGAACGATTCAACCCAAAGTGCCGGCGTAAAACTTTACGTTGGTAATTTACCTTGGAGTATCAGTGATGATCAACTCCAACAAATGTTCGCCCAAGCTGGACAAGTTTTGTCCGCTCAGGTGATCATCGACCGTTTTTCCGGTCGTTCCAAAGGCTTCGGCTTTGTGGAAATGGCAACTGCTGAGGAAGCTCAAGCAGCTATTGCTCAATTTAACGACACTGAGATGGAAGGTCGCAAGCTCGTAGTTAACGAAGCTCGTCCTAAAGCTCCACGCAGTGACTTCGGTGGCGACAGAGGTGGTTTCGGCGCAAGTCGAGGCGGCTTCGGTGGCGGCAGAAGTAACGATCGCGGTGGTTTTGCCAGTCGCGGTGGTGATCGTGGTGGTGACCGTGGTGGTCGCCGTTCTTACTAAACTTAATTTTTTAAGTTTTTAGTTTGTAATCAGAAAGCTCCCGTTTGGCTTAGGCCAGCGGGAGTTTTTGGTTCTCCTAAGCTTTTTTCTTTTGGGAGGGGGCGGCACAGCGGCCATCAGGCCGGTGCGGCCATAAAATTAGCTATTTTGGTTCATTTTAATCTCAGCAGCTGCTTGATTAGACCTCTTTGCAGGCGGATAATAACTGACTATGCAAAAACGAACTAAAATTGTAGCGACTATTGGTCCAGCTACAGAAACAGAAGAAGTTATTGAACAATTGATTGAGGCCGGCATGAATGTCGCTAGGTTTAACACTAAACATGGCACGCCAGAATGGCATTTAGAAAGAATTAAGCGAGTCAAGAATGTAGCCAAGAGAATGAACGTTGGTATTGGTATTTTACTTGATTTACAGGGTCCAGAAATCAGAATTAATTTGCCTGACCAAAAGCCATTCGAAGTGGTTGAAAATGAAGAGGTTTTATTTGCGGATGAAAAATTGGCCGAAGATTCTAGACCTAAGAGTGATAAATTGATTTTAATTCCGGCCAACGTGATTGAAACTTTGCAAGATGGTCATTTGATTTTATTAGATGACGGCTTGTGTGAGTTTGAAGTTGTTGGCCATCGCGATGGCGCTTTAGTCACTAAAGCGTTAGGAGACTTCCCGGTTAAACATCGCAAGACCATGAACATTCCTGGAGTCACTGTGGACATGCCATCACTAATTCCAGCAGATTTAGTTCAGTTAGACAATATGACAGACGCTGACATAGATTTTGTAGGCTTGTCATTTGTGAGAGATAAAGCTGATATTGCGATTCTACGCAGCGAATTAAAAAAGCGCAATTTACATGCAGATATCATTGCCAAAATTGAAAATCAAGCTGCTTTAGATAATTTAGATGAAATTATTGAGGTCAGCGACGCTGTTATGGTGGCCAGAGGTGATTTGGCTGTAGAAGTTGCGTTTGAGCAACTGACTTATTGGCAAAAAATGATTATTGCCAAATCTCGTCTCGCAGGAAAACCAGTTATCACTGCGACTCAAATGCTTAAGTCAATGGTTGATCAACCTAGGCCAACCAGAGCTGAGGTGAGTGATGTGGCCCATGCTGTCTACGATAGTACTAGCGCCGTCATGTTGTCAGAAGAAACTACCATTGGAAAGTATCCAGTTAAGGCTGTGGCAACACAGGCAAAAATTGCGGCTTACAATGAGCAGTTCGTTGAAACACAATTAGGAACTTGGATTGACAATGATAATACGGCGGCTATTACTCATACAGCCATTGATTTGCTGACACATTCACAGCAACCGATCGATCAGGTGATTTGTTTAACAGAAACAGGCTATTCAGCTAAGTTACTCGCGAGGTTTTGTCCAGCCATAATTGTTAAAGCTGTAACGAGTACGGATCAGACTTATGCAAAATTAGCTTTGGTTTATGGTGTTGAAGCTCACAAAATGGATTGGTCAAAAATTAACTCTGAGGATAGCTCTGAATTAGTAGCTTATTTTAAAGAATTAAAGTTAGTTGCGGCTGGTCAGACAGTGCTATTAATTTATGGCAGTGTCTTTAAGAAATCAGGTTTTACAAATAGTTTGTCGCTTCTAAAAGTTGAATAGATTAAATTGACATAGAAAGTTGGAGTCTGATTGTAAAATCACTCCAACTTTTTTATTGATTTAGGCTTGACAGTTACCTGAAATTATTGCCATACTCACATAGAGTAAAAAAATAACTCAATAGGAGAAAAAATTATGGCCAAAAAAAATAATGTTGGCGGCATATTAGCATTTGCAACTGGTTTAGCTGCTGGTGCAGCTGCGCTGTTTTTATCAAAAAAAGAAAACCGAGAAATGGTTAAAAAAACCGCAGTTAAGGCAGGAAAAAAAGTTAAGAAAGTGGCTGGAGAAATTAAAAAGAATCCATCCAAGTTTGCTAAGAAAACTGTTGCTGGTGCAGGTAGGGCGGTGGCTAAAGCTGAGAAGTCAGCTGTCAAAGCTGCCAAGTCTGTCGGATCTAAGGTTAAGAAGGCTGTGGCAAAATCTCGTCGAAAATAATTATCAAAGTTGAGATTTGAATGGAGCCTTCGGGCTCCATTTTGGTTAAGGCTAGTTAATTTTGTTTCAGCCAACTGGCGATTTTTTCAAGCCAAATGTTGGTAGCTAGTTTAGCATCTGTCATTTCAGGATAGCCATCAATTTTTAAACCATCAGCAATTTTTAAACCACCCCAGTTTGTTAAAAGCTGCTCAAGATTATCGACAGCTAAACAATAATAAATTCCATAGCTACTATCACCGCAACCAAAAGTTGCAAATGGAATTTTATTTAACTTAGGGGGAGATTTTTTTAGTTCGGTTATAAAATTCCTAGTATCAATTGGGTAGGCACCATCATCCCAAGTCGAACTGCCAAATAAAATCAAATCAGTTGATGCTAAATTGGCAAAAAAATCTACTGAAATTTCTGCCACGTTTTGACAAGTTATATGTCTGTTACTTGAATTTTTTTTAAGCTCCTCGGCTAAATACTCTGCTAAGACCTGGGTATTTCCAGTCAGAGTTCCATAAAGAATAATTACTTGGGACATAACCAGATTATATCAGCCAATCAGGATATAATTTTTGAGTTATAATAAAACCATTATGAAAATTTGGAGTTGGTATCTTCTGGCCGGTGTAGTTGTGGTTTTGGGAATCGCAGCGGTGAGGTCGCCTCAACAAAGCGTTACGATTGAGCCTCAGATGGAAAGTCTTCAGCCAGTTCAAACCCCAGCCCCATCCAAGAAAGTAAACAAACAAATGGCAGAAAAACCAAAAATGCAACTTGACGAAAACAAACAGTACCAAGCTGTTTTAAAAACCAGTAAAGGCGAAATAACTATTTCGCTCAATTCAAGTTTGACTCCAATCACAGTTAATAATTTTGTGTCCCTAGCAAAGGCTGGATTCTATAATGGAACCGTCTTCCACCGAATTATTAAGGGCTTCATGATCCAGGGTGGTGATCCAAATGGCAATGGCACTGGTGGTCCAGGATATAAGTTCGAAGACGAGCCATTTAAGGGTGAATATACCAGGGGCACTATTGCCATGGCTAATTCTGGCCCCAATACCAATGGCAGTCAATTCTTTATTATGCATGCTGATTATCCCCTACCTCCTAATTATGTAATTTTTGGGAAAGTGTCTAAGGGCTTAGAAACTGTTGATGCGATTGCAAACGTAGCAGTTTCAAGTAGTTTTTCAGGCGAAAAATCTACCCCGACTTCGCCAGTGACTCTAGAGTCTGTCCTGATTGTCGAGAAATAAACTATGAACCTCGAGCTTGATGAGCCGAAAGAAGAAGCCCCAAAATACTATACTATAAGAACTGGCCAGTCTTTTTATCTGTGGCAAACTATGAATGACGGCAATCATTGCATGGCGCTTGATTCATTTGAGGTTGGTCTAGTTCGAAAAGCTGATGGTGAGGCGGGAAAAGCAGGCTGGATGATTGTTGTTATTACTACCGATGCAGTAGAAGTGATGCATGGCGGGGTAAAAGAAACAATTGATAGGCGAGATTTATTGCTATGGCATCCTAATAGCTGAGGCATCAGGAAATATATTTTTCGGCAATTCAAATAGTGGGCCAAATTTTAGGTTGACTTGATTTATTTGGGGATTTTAGCTGACGTAGCATAAAACAGACCAACAATAAAAACCGCAGTAATGATTAAGGTTATGGCTGTGACGGTAGCTAAATAAACCCAACTAATTTCTAATTTAAAAATTCTGGTGGCTAGTATTTTAAATAAAAAACCTAGCAGAATTATCAGAAAAAATCCCACTAACGGGATTAAAATAAACATTGATAGATAGCCACTTAGGCCTAATATTCCAGCCATGGCAATGGCTACCCAGCCAATTAGAATTGAGATCAAAATATAAGCTAGCGTTAGGATAAACTTAAAAAAATTTTTCATAAAATAATTTTATTTTTTTGCCAAAAATTTATTGATGCCCGACATGGACTTACGACTCAACTTTTTTAGATATCTAAAAAGTTTCGCATGCACTAGGAGGGCGTTTCACGCTCTCCGGCGCGAACTGACTAGAAACTATTCTTCTCAACCATTTTATCAGAATCAAATAAAAAACTCGCTGGTGCGAGTTTTTAATTTGATGCCCGACATGGACTCGAACCATGGTTGAAGGCTTCAAAGGCCTCTGTCCTGCCATTAGACGATCGGGCAATGCAGGTATCTCTCACCCCTAGGTGAGAATCATATTATATGACAGACATTCAAAAAAATGTAGCCTGCATCTGGTGATTCATTTTTCAGCGGTTTGTTGTGCCTCAAAAGCTCTTTTGCCAGATTTGATAGTGATTTAATAAGCCAGACTTACCATCTGCTTCAAAACTAGATAAAAGGCTGACGTCTGGTAAATTCTCGGTCAACCAAGTCGTATTAGCTTGAATTTCAAGTTCTGAGGCTAAATGACAATATCGATAATTCAAGCCCCCTTGTCGCCAGTCCAAGATCATGTCTCCAGGCTCTAATTCTTTAGCATTTAGGTTGACTAAATTTGGCTTGACCATTTTTTTAGCAAATCTACCCTGTTCTCTATCGAATCGCCAGTAAGTTAGGATAAGTAAACCGCCCGGCCTGAGTTGGCTGGCTAACTGTTTGAGCCAAAATTTGCGTAAATCAGTCGCCGGGAGATGATGCAGCACTCCAAATAGACCAATTAAGTCAAAACTTTCTTTCCAAACAGGCTCTGTTAGTTGGTTTGATTTAAGCCAGGTTTCAACTAAATCTTGTTCGAGTAATTCTGATTGAATTAAAGGCAACTCTGCTAAACTGATTTTCGCCGCTGCTAGAAGGGCTGGACTGAGATCAACGCCGGTATAACTAATTTTCTTTTCTGGCCAAACTGTGGCTAAGAATTGAGCCCACCTAGCGTTGCCACACCCCACATCAAGGATTCTTAAATCGTTACCGCTGGTAGCTAATTCTTTTAGTCTGGCCCTGATTTTTTGCCAGCCAGTCCAGGCAATTTGTCTGGTTGTCGAAAAATCCTTGGCACTGGTTTCGTAAAACTTGATATTTAATTTATTGAGTTGAGAAATAACGGCTTGTTTCATAGTTAGTCAGGAGTTTGAGTCAGGTATAATTGCGACATGTCGCGTCGCTTGCCAGATTATACCCGAGATACCTCCCCATTGTTGGGGCTTCTCTCAGCTGTGGCTGAATTAGCGGAGTGGCAGGAAACTAAATTTCACCAACTACAAAAAACCTTTCCCAAAGTTGATGGTGGTTTAATTAGTAAAACCGAAGCCTTGTCTGGCTTAATAAAACTTAAAACTGACCTAAAATTTTCGCCAATTATGATCACTAAGTTGAGGCGCTGGTTGCAGATGAAGCCATCCAGAACGGTTTCGGGCGTAGCGCCAGTGACAGTTTTAACCAAACCATTCCCCTGTCCAGGCAAGTGCATTTTTTGTCCTAACGACGTCAGAATGCCCAAGAGTTATTTAAGCGACGAGCCAGGAGCTCAGCGGGCAGAAAAAAATTATTTCGACCCATATTTGCAGACCTATAGCCGACTAAAAGCCTTATCTGATATGGGTCACTCGGTAGATAAGATAGAGCTAATCATTTTGGGTGGAACTTGGTCATTTTATCCTGAGCCTTATCAACGATGGTTTATTCATGAGTGCTTTAGAGCTATGAATGAGTTTGGATTTAAGGATGACAGGCTAAAGCGGCGAGAAATTTATCAGCAGACGGTGGCTCAACTAAAAAATCAATCGATTTTAGTGATGACTGATAATCCAGTTGAAAATGCAGCAGCTTTTAATTCAAAAAAAATTCTGGCAGCTGACTCGACATACAATCAAGTTATTAGCGAGCTTTATATAAAACCTGAAAAAGTTTTGGGCTTGGATAAATGGCAAACTGCCACTTGGGAACAAATTGCCGAAGTTCAAAAATTTAATGAGCTAGCTGGGTCAAGGTGTGTCGGTTTGGTTTTAGAAACGAGACCAGATCATATTTCAGAGACTGAAGTTATAAAAATTAGACGGTTTGGAGCCACTAAAACCCAGATTGGGGTTCAAAGTCTCCAGGATGATGTTTTAACTAAAAATCATCGCGGTCACGACGTGGCAGCCACCCGAAAAGCCTTTAAGTTATTGCGCTTAGCTGGTTTCAAAATTCACGCCCATTGGATGCCTAATTTGTATGGATCAGATGTCGAGGCAGATATTATTGATTATGTCAGACTTTTCGAAGATTTAGATTTTAAACCCGATGAATTGAAAATTTATCCCTGCTCGTTAATCGAAAGTGCTGAGCTGGTCAATTATTATCGGCAGGGACTTTGGAAACCATATTCAGAACCAGAATTATTAAAAGTTCTGACAGAAGTTTTTAGATTGACGCCACCTTATTGTCGCCTAACCAGAGTCATTAGAGATATACCCTCGCCAGACATTATGGTCGGGAACAAAAAAACTAACTTTAGACAGATAGTTCAGGAGCACATGGCAGAGGCTCAGATAGTGACGCAGGATATTCGCAGCCGGGAAATCAGAGCCGAGAAATTTGACCCAAGCACAATTGAGTTTTCAGAAGTTAAATACGAGACTTCAGTCAGTCATGAAATATTCTTGCAATTTACGGCTATGACATTGGCTAGAGATTCAGTCCGGGGCGAAAAAAATAAAACTCAACATAGAGCTGAGAGAAAACTCCTAGCCTTTCTACGCTTGAGTCTCCCAACTGAGAAAAACTTTATTCCAGAGTTAATAGCTGCGGCCATGATTCGTGAGATTCATGTCTACGGCAAGGTATCTAAAATTGGCCAGCTAGAAAATGCTGAAGCTCAACATGTTGGACTTGGCACCCAATTAATAGAAAAAGCTAAAACAATCGCGGCAGCTAACAACTTCCGAAAGCTGGCAGTTATTTCCGCCATCGGTACTAAGCAGTATTATCGTTCGAGAGGTTTTTCCGATGGTGAGTTATATCAATTTTTAAACTGCTAGAATTTTTAAAACCTGTTTTCCCCAGCGTCTTGACCACAGCGGCCCAATTCCAGGCAATTTATTTAATTCAGTTAAGGTTTTTAATTGACTGAAGGCAATGAGCTTTAAATTTCGGCGATAGGGAATTTTTAATTGAATCAAGTTTAAGTATTTTTGCCAAATTATTTTTGAAGGTTTAAATTTAATTGAGCGGCAATTTTGACAATTTTGGCAACTAGGAGATGATTCATTGAAATAGCTGGCTAAGGTTTGAGTTAGGCAATTTTTTGTTAGGCAAAAGTGTTTTAGCCACAACATTTTTCGAAGGTGCTGGGGCTGAGTTTGACTCAGGTTGAGTTGAATTTTCCAATCAAAGTCGCTGACAATTAAAACAGTTTTGGCCGGCTGGCCATCTCTGCTGGCTCGGCCGATTTCTTGGGTGAAATTTTCTAGATTACTGGGCAACTGAGAATGAATTACTAATCTAATATTTGGTTTATCAATGCCCATCCCGAAGGCATTTGTGGCTAGCATGATATTTTCAGGAGTTTCTAAAAATAGTTTTAAACTCTGACTTCTGTCATTGGCTGACATTCCACCATGATATTTGAGAATTTTCCTTTGATCTGGCTGGTAGAGAGTAAATTGATCAAACAGCCATTCCACCTCTACTCTAGTCGCTCCATAAATTAAGATGGTGTTAGTTGGTTGCTGCTGACAGAGTGAAAATATGCTGGCCAATTTAGCGGCTGGTGTTTGGCGATGGATCACGCTGGGAAAAATATTCTTTCTAATGCTAGATTGCTGATAAATAAACGGAATTTTTAAGCTTAATTGACTAATTATTACCGCTACAACTTCTGGAGTAGCAGTTGCAGTTAAGGCGACTATTTTAGGTCTATTTAACATCGACTTTAGCCAGTCTGAGATTTTTAAATAGCTGGGCCTAAAATTAAATCCCCACAAGGCTAAACAATGCACTTCATCTAAAACAACCAAGCTAATCGCCTGGTTTTTAAGAATTTCTTGACACTTATTAGAAAGGAGTTTTTCTGGAGATAAATATAGGAGTTTTAGTTGATGAGTTGAAATATTTTTTAACAAGCTTTTTTCTTCTTGGCTACTTAGCTGAGAATGCCAAGCCTCCGCCGCTACATTTTGGCGGCGAAGTGCAGCCACTTGATTAACCATTAAAGAAATTAGTGGGGTGATGACTAGTGTTAGACCTGGTAGAAGCAGGGCCGGAACTTGAAAGCAAAGAGATTTGCCACCGCCAGTGGGCAAAATGGCTAGGACATCTTTATTATCCAGGATAGCTTGAATAATTTTAGTTTGATGTGGCCTGAATTCATTCAAACCAAAAATATTTTTTAGTTCAGTTTTAGCTTCAACGATGGTTGGGCACACTAATTCAGCCTAACCCCATTAGGTTTCATTAGGCTTGTCATTAATTTTCTGTTGGAGATTTTTAATTCTTTGCTGGACCATTTGACTAGATCGATTTAAGTAGGCGTTGAACGGAGTGTCGTTAGCTTTTATTGCCGCAGTTTCAGCCGCAGTTAACGTTTGGTGCTGTTTAGTTAAGCTGGTGATTTGCTTGGTGGCATTAGCAGCCGCAGCTGTCTTGCTGTCTCGATATTGTTGAGTGATTTTTTGAAGTGGGCTAAGTCCAGGGCTAGTTCTAAGCTGACTGTTGGTAGCAGGAATTTTATTCAATGGTCGAGAAAAGTGCATTGGCATAAACCGATTGTAACTTGCTGGCAGACAATCTCAAAGACTTAGACTGTTATTGGCTGATTGGCAGGTTGAAAGGCACCTTGGGCTGCGGCATCATCAACTTCTGGGGCTTCTGCCCTGCCAGAGATG
>Ga0265292_1001559_pt1 | contig 19635 bp, 16 predicted proteins | sample Munlanlewell296A_FD_189080 | JGI IMG/M metagenome (GOLD analysis project Ga0265292, IMG submission 189080) | Leachate microbial communities from a municipal landfill in Southern Ontario, Canada - Leachate well 296A | ecosystem: Engineered > Solid waste > Landfill > Unclassified | place: Canada... | reverse complement strand
TTGGCCACCATTGTAACCGACATCCCGCTCAAAATTAATCTGGACGACTGCCAAAGGCAACCGCTGGATTGGGCAAAAATTATCCCTTTGTTTAAAAAATTTGAATTCAAGTCATTGATTAAAAAATATTCGGCCAGCGAAGAAGAAACTTTATTCAGCATGTCGCACAAAAAACCAGGCGCGTCGGCACAAACCGCAGGCGGCACAAAAAATAATGTAGAAACCGCGGCAAAAACATTCAATAAAATTGATGCGAAACATCAAGTTATCAACAACCTGACGGATTTTAAAAAATTATTGAGCGACGTAAAAAAATCCGAATACCTGGCAATAGATACGGAAACTACTTCAGTGGCGCCGTTTTCCGCAAAACTGGTTGGAATTTCATTGTGTTTTGATGCGGAAAAAGCGTATTACATCCCACTGGGCCATAAAACGGGAAAACAATTGGACAAACAGGAAACGCTGGATGCACTGCAACCCATTTTGAAAAATGAAACAATCAAAAAATTGGGCCACAACATCAAATATGACATGGAGGTCTTAAGCAATTACGGGATCAGTGTGGACGGGATTGCGGGTGACTCTATGCTGGCGGCGTACGTTTTGGACCCAACCGGCGGCTCGAAAAGTTTAAAATTCTTAGTTCCAGCTCATTTGGGTAAAGAAATGCAAAATTTTGAAGAAATTTTGGGCAAAGACCATAAGACCTTCGAGGATGTGGACATCAATTTTGCCGCCAACTATGCCGGGGATGATGCCCTTTATACTTTCCAATTAAACAAAATCCTGGAAAAGAAGCTAAAAGAGCAAAATTTGCTTGATCTATATCAAAACATTGAAGTGCCGCTGTTAACGGTACTGGTCCAAATGGAAACTTTCGGCACCTATATCGACTGCGCAAAGCTAAAGAAGCTTTCCCAAAAGCTACAGGCCGATTTAAAGGCGCTGGAACAGCAAATTTATATATTGGCTGGCGAAGAATTCAATATCAATTCTACCAAACAGCTTCAGCAAATCCTTTTCCATAAATTACAACTCCCGGTCGTTAAGCGCACCAAAACCGGCATCTCAACTGACAGTGAAGTTTTAGAGGAGCTGGCGCGAAAATTTGAGATAGCACAAAAATTGTTGGATTTTCGCACCATTTCAAAATTGCTTTCCACTTATATTGACGCACTACCTTTGCTGGTTAACGAAAAAACCGGCCGGATCCATACGTCGTTTAACCAAACTATCACCGCCACCGGCCGGCTTTCGAGCTCAAACCCAAATTTGCAAAACATCCCCGCCAAAGGGAAATATGCCAAGATTATCCGGGAGGCCTTTACCGCGCAAAAACCGGGCTGGGAAATCTTAGCTGCCGACTATTCACAGATCGAATTACGGATTTTAGCGCACCTTTCCGGCGATCCCGAATTAAGCCAAGCATTTAAAGATGGCAAAGACATACACACTGCCACCGCCGCCGTCGTAAATAACGTCCCGCTGGATAAAGTCACCGACGAGATGCGCTCCGCCGCCAAAACCATTAATTTTGGCATTATTTACGGAATGAGCGATTTTGGATTAAGCAAACAATTGGGTATTAAAAGACAGGCGGCCAAGGAGTTTATTGACCGTTATTTCACCAAATATGCCAAAGTGAAAGAATTTATTGATAAGACCATTGCCGTTGCGCGCGAAAAAGGTTACGTGGAAACTATGCTGGGCCGCAGGCGCTCCCTGCTGGATATCAACAGCCCCAACCCCAACCAGCGTCAGTTTGCGGAACGCACCGCCATTAACACCCCAGTCCAAGGCACCGCCGCCGACATGATAAAAGTTGCCATGATAAATCTACACAAGAAATTGGCGGGATTTAAGGCCAAAATGATTTTGCAGGTCCATGATGAGCTGGTGCTGGAATTGCCCAAGAATGAAGTTGCCGAAGTTAAAAAAATTGTTGAAGAAGAAATGCGAAACGCCATCCCCCTGGATGTGCCGATAAAAATTGATATTGGGGTGGGCCAAAGCTGGGCGGAGGCGGGGTAAGTTAAAAACTTCTCCTAAGCTTCACTTGGGTCACGCGGCCCAAACGGGTTGACAAAAACCGGCGAAACTTCGGTAAGATCTTGCAGCCCAGGATGAAGCATCTCCAATAGGGCGAGGAAAGTTTCATGGTCATGGGTTATTAGATCAAGTATGAACTGTGGATCGCTGATTTGCTGAAGTCTTGCCCTAAGGCCTGGCTCATATCTGTTTAATATGTTTAAATCTACACGCGGGGACCGCCGGCAACCAGCAAAGAGCAAGCACCCGGGCCTGAATCCTTCTTCCAGAAATAGCCTGAGATAATCGGACTCCCCAACTCCCCCTAAAACCTGAGGCAAACCCCGATCCGACAGCATCTGTATAGGAAGAAAAATCATATCTGAATCTGGAATAATTGACCGGACTTCGGGCGTCAATTCTTCCCACAAGAGCTCATTCAGAGGAAATAACCGAGTGGAACCACTCAACGCAATTTTTTCGCGTATCTCCCGTAAGGCCTCCGCCTGGCTTGACAACTCAAGATACGGGCAACCCGCCATTACTTCCAAACCTTCTCTTCCAGGAAATCTTTCTCTGGCCCGCCTAGAAAACGCCACACAAGGTTTTTCTTCAACTGTAGTACAGGCCCATCCCTCCCAATCTGTTTGCCTGGCCAAAGCAAATAAACCATCCTCCATCCTTACAAATGGATAAGATGCCATTAAAATACCCCTTTTCTGATGTTTCACACAACTACGAGGATCATCTGCTCGTACTCTGACGCTTTCTACCATTGGCATAAGATTAACGCTCCTAAGATAAAGTGAACCGAGGCCTGCGGGCCCAGTTTATTATCGTCAACTAATATTAATATTTCAGTTTTTGCCACAACTTTCTTTTGCGCATGGCAAGTTTTGGCAACCAGTTGTGCTTGGTGTATAATAAAATATTATGTCCCTCACCACCCGCCATCTTGAACAAATTTTAGATTGCGCCCTCAAAACCGGTGCGGATTTTGCAGAAATATTTTTGGAAGAATCCAACCAAACCGCAATTGTTTTGGAAGACAATAAGCTCGAGAAAATCAAAAGCGGCATTGATATTGGCGCGGGCATTCGGTTAATTAAAGACAAAACCATTATTTACCGCAGCCAATCAGACGTTAATTTTGAAGCATTAAAAATTCTGGCCAAAAACGCTGCCGCCGCATTTAATGAGCGGCAATCAACCAAGCTCCAAACCCTAAAACCAACCATTTCCAATATGCCCTACCCCATTGCCCGCCGCCCCGAAACCGTCAACATTGAAGAAAAAACCGCCGTCCTCGAAACCCTCAACCGCACCGCCCGATCGTACGGCGACAAAATCAAACAGGTATCGGCCAGTTATGCCGATTCAAACCAGGCCGTCACCATCGCCAATTCCAACGGTTTATATATTGAAGACCAGCGCATCCGTACGCGCTATTATATTAATGTAATTGCCACGGACGGAACGGTTTTACAAACCGGCTATGAAGCGCCCGGCGGATCGTGCGGGTTTGAATTACTGGATGAATATCCGCCCGAAGAAATGGCGCGGCTGGCGGCAGAGCGCGCGCTTTTGATGCTAACGGCCAAACACGCTCCCGCCGGAAAAATGCAGGTGGTGTTGGCGGCGGAAGCTGGAGGAACATTAATCCATGAGGCCTGCGGACACGCGTTTGAGGCCGATTTTATATTAAAAGGCACCTCGGTTTATTTAGGCAAGCAGGGCAAAAAAGTTGCCTCGCCGCTAATTACCGTTTACGACGATGGAACATTAAAAGGAAAATTCGGGACTTACCGTTTTGACGATGAAGGTAATCCATCAAACAATACAATCCTCATTGAAAACGGCATCTTAAAAAATTATCTGACCGATTATTACAACGGAAAAGCTTTAAATCTCCCCCTGTCCGGCAACGGCCGGCGCGAATCCTACCGCTCGCATCCCATCCCAAGAATGACAAACACATATATCGCACCGGGAAAATCTCTCCCGCAGGAAATTATCGATTCGGTAAAAGAAGGCCTGCTGGTGCGGCGGATGGGCGGCGGCGAAGTTGACGTTACCAACGGCGATTTTGTTTTTGAGGTAACGGAAGGTTATCTCATCGAAAACGGCAAAATAAAACATCCGGTGCGCGGAGCCATTATTATTGGCAACGGCCCGCAAATTTTAGAAACCATTGACATGGTAGGTGAAGACCTCGAATTTCAGACCGGGGTGTGCGGCAAGTTTGATCACGCGCCGGTATCTGACGGACAGCCGACGATAAGAATTCCGGAGATTGTGGTGGGGGGGAGGTAAAAATAAAATTTATCCGCGTGCTTTCCACTGAGCAGCCAATTGATCAAGATTGTCCCCAGGATAGATTGGTTGAAGTTCAGGACAACGGCTGCGAACAAAGGCCTCAATGCTTGCAATCCTATTTTCAAGCTGTGGATGTGTATAAAATAAAAACGCAACTACCAGACTTAATCCTTGACCAATGCCTTTTATAAAGCGATTACAAAAAACCAGTTCAAGCAAATAACTCCTTACTGGGAACCAGGATGAGAGAGCAAGCTGCGTTCCTTTTTCCCAACGCTCCTGATGCTGGCGCAATATTTCATATTGATTTATTATTTCCGTAAATCGTCTCGCAGAAACTGTATAGCCCAGTTTATGTACGCTTTCAACCCCAAAGTCATCAGAATATCTTTCTAGTACCCGTGACAAAATGGGACACCTTAAAACCCTCCTAAACGTTGCTATCACCAAATATTTAAATGAATAGTAACTCTTAATATGCCCTACTTCGTGTCCTAAAACTATCGCCATTTTTGCAACATCAAGCACTTCAACTGCAAGTGCTTCCCCTTCAGCTGAACAGGTAACCATATCACCATGGGTCAATGCAATAAAATAATCATGTGGCCCGGTTTTTGAAACCGACGCACCTGAAAGCATACTTTCAAAGTAACCGAAAGAACAACCAACTTCAACCTCAACCGCCCCAGTTAGTCCTGATACTTCTAAGGTTCTCGCAACCATTTCGGCCACACCAGATGCTAACAAAGTACGGTCACCAGAATAATCCGTAGATACCCCAACCCTAACGCCAAGATTATTAATTACTGGAACATCAAGCCCTCGTTTCTGTTTATAACAACTGAGCCCAAATCTTGCTTTTCGTCCCGGCAAAGGGCTTGCAATTCTACGCAATACACTTCCTAGATATCGAGAAGATCTAAGCAAGCAACTATTATCAAGCGCTCTAACTGTTTCCATTGGCATCTAATTTCACCCATATATATATCGCCGTTTTTATCTAAAAATTGCAGAAATTAATGTAGTAGAATTAGCCAACCATCTCAACCAACTTCGCCGCCAACGCAATATCATTCAACGCCATAATGTGGATACCGGCGCACAGCGGCTTAACCTCATCAATAATTTCCTTAGAAATCCTTAATCCCTCTTCTATTGGATCAGCCGCAGATTCCATCCGCTTCAAAATTGACTCAGGTACCGTTACACCCGGCACTTTTTCATTCATAAACTGCGCCATTTTATAGGATTTTAACGGGAAAATGCCGGCCAGGATTTTTACTTTTGACCGGGGTAATTCATGTAAAAACTTCTTAAAAATCTCAACGTCATAAACTACCTGCGTCTGGATAAACTCGGCCCCCGCCTCAATTTTCTTTTTCAATTTAATGATTTGCGGCTCAATTGGCACCGCCCCCGGATTAACCACCGCCCCTACACAAAACTTTGGCGCGCCGTCCAGCTTTTCTCCCGCCCAATTTTGGCCGCTCTCCAGTTTTTTTATGGTCTGGATAAGCTGTACGGAATCCAGGTCATATACCGGCCGCGCGCTTTTATGGTCACCCTTGGATGGATAGTCGCCGGAAAGCGCCAGGATATTTTTGATGCCGAGCGCCGCCGCACCCAAAATATCGGACTGCAAAGCCAGTAAATTGCGGTCGCGGCAGGCAAGCTGAAAAATAGGGTCGTGCCCGCGCTCCAGCAGAAGGCGCGAAAAAGCCAGGCCCGAAAGCCGCATCATGGCGCGCTGGTTGTCGGTGACGTTGATGGCGTCAACTTTGCCCAGCAATATTTCGGCTTCACGGAGCAGCGGTTCGACATTGGTTCCCTTGGGCGGGCAAACCTCAGCCGTAATGACAAATTTCCCGGAATGCAACGCTTCTTTGAAAGTCATAATCATCCTCTAGCGGCAAAATTATAGCATACGCCGGTTTAAAAACCTCAAAAAATGCGCTTGACAAATTTCACCCCAATTACGTATAATTACACGCGCTCTCAAATGAGAGGAGGCAGATTGCAAAAAAACTAAATTGTTGCGCACCTCGCGAACTTTTTCGTTTGGTCTCCGCCTTCATTTTTGAGCATTGTGAAACATTCACATTGATCCTTTTCTAGCGATTAGATTGTTCTTTGAAAACTGAGCATCTAGGTAATTTTTATATATTAAACCAGTCAATTAATCTTTTTTATTTTTGAGAGCTAATCAAATAATCTAACTGAGAGTTTGATTCTGGCTCAGGACGAACGCTGGCGGCGTGCTTAACACATGCAAGTCAAACGGGTGTAGCAATACACTAGTGGCGGACGGGTGAGTAACACGTAAGTAACCTACCCTTAAGACGGAGATAACCTTGAGAAATCAGGGCTAATACCCGATGTGATCCCGGGGAAGCATTTTTCTGGGCTCAAACGAAACGTAAGAATCGCTTAAGGATGGGCTTGCGAACTATCAGCTTGTTGGCGGGGTAACGGCCCACCAAGGCTACGACGGTTAGCTGGTCTGAGAGGATGGCCAGCCACACTGGAACTGAGACACGGTCCAGACTCCTACGGGAGGCAGCAGTGAGGAATTTTCCGCAATGGGCGAAAGCCTGACGGAGCGACGCCGCGTGTGCGATGAAGTCTTTCGGGACGTAAAGCACTGTTAGGGGGGACGATAATGACGGTACCCCCAGAGGAAGGCCCGGCTAACTACGTGCCAGCAGCCGCGGTAATACGTAGGGGCCAAGCGTTGTCCGGAATTACTGGGCGTAAAGAGCGTGTAGGCGGCTTGGTAAGTCCGATGTTAAATCTCCCGGCTCAACCGGGAACTCGCATCGGATACTGCTAGGCTTCGAGAGTATCAGAGGAAAGTGGAACTTCCAGTGTAGCGGTGAAATGCGTAGATATTGGAAGGAACACCAGTGGCGAAGGCGACTTTCTGGGATATTTCTGACGCTGAGACGCGAAAGCCAGGGGAGCAAACGGGATTAGATACCCCGGTAGTCCTGGCCGTAAACTATGGTCATTAGGTGTAGGAGGTATCGACCCCTTCTGTGCCAAAGCTAACGCGTTAAATGACCCGCCTGGGGAGTACGGTCGCAAGATTAAAACTCAAAGAAATTGACGGGGGCCCGCACAAGCGGTGGAGCATGTGGTTCAATTCGATGCTACGCGAAGAACCTTACCTGGGCTTGACATCCTTCGAATCCCGGTGAAAGCCGGGAGTGCCACTTTGTGGAGCGAAGAGACAGGTGCTGCATGGCTGTCGTCAGCTCGTGTCGTGAGATGTTGGGTTAAGTCCCGCAACGAGCGCAACCCCCATTGCTAGTTGCTAGCTCCTTTTTGGAGAAGCACTCTAGCGAAACTGCCTCGGATAACGAGGAGGAAGGTGGGGACGACGTCAAGTCATCATGGCCCTTACGCCCAGGGCGACACACGTGCTACAATGGCACATACAAAGGGAAGCAAGACGGTAACGTGGAGCAAATCTCAAAAAGTGTGCCTCAATTCGGATTGAGGGCTGCAATTCGCCCTCATGAAGCTGGAATCGCTAGTAACTGCAGATAAGAGCGCTGCGGTGAATACGTTCTCGGGCCTTGTACACACCGCCCGTCACACCATGGAAGCCAGGAACACCCAGAGCCCCAACTTGTTGAGGTGAAGGTGGTACTGGTGACTGGGGTGAAGTCAAATATGGCTTCCTGCAGGAGTAATCCTGCAGTAAAATCTAACTGTATCGGTGAACCCCTACTTCGGTTACACGGAGAGGGCAATACCGAGGGAAGTTAGGATAGGATGGTTAGAAATCGCTTATCAGATAATATAAAAGGTCTTACCATTAATGAGGTTGAAGAAGAAATCATTATTGGATGTTTATTGGGAGATGGAACCTTATCTAAATCCGGCAAATTCCGTCGATTAAGAGTGGAGCAAAAAACAGCCCACAAAGAATACGTCGATTGGAAATTTAGCAGATTAAAAAGGTTATGCATCACTCCTCCCCAAAGCAACCCCAAAAACAAATCGTTTCGTTTTGGGACCGTTGGGCATCCAAAGCTTTCTGATCTATATTCAATCTTTTACGATAAAGACCGATCCATTAATCCAAAAATCCTAAATAAGGTCAGCAATTTAAGCATTGCAATCTGGTTTATGGATGATGGATATCGGATTCATAACACGGTTGGGATTTCCGCCAACAATTTTTCGCTGGTTGCCCTTGGGCAATTAAGAGAAATTTTAGCAGCGCACGGAATATCAACCAGTTTACAAAACGATAAGCGCGGAAAAAGGATATACATAAGCACAAAAAGCTTAAAACCATTCAACAATCTTGTTAAACCTTACGTTGACCAAGTTCAATGTATGGCATACAAGCTTCCTAACCCCGTAGAGACTACACGTAAGCTCCCGGGAAATCGGGATGAAGATATAGTCCAATCCTCGCAGTAATGCGGGACACGATTGCGTAACAAGGTAGCCGTACCGGAAGGTGTGGCTGGATCACCTCCTTTCTAAGGAGTTATTTCGGCAGTTATTTTTTGAGCGGCGATTTATTCGCCCGCGGCAATGCACTGGAAAGAGCATGGTCGTTTTCAGGAATAATTGTCCAACTCCAGGTCTTTTGTATAAATTACTAATGCCGATGACATAGCGCGCGGCTAATTGACCCGTGCGCAAAAATCATTGGCTGATGCTCAGTTTTTAAGGAACAAAAAAATTGCGCCCTCCCCCATCTTTTGATAAAATACAATTTCCCTGATAATGCTGATTTTGGATTTCCGCAAAGCAGTATGGGCTCATAGCTCAGTTGGTTAGAGCGTACGCCTGATAAGCGTAAGGTGCGTGGTTCGAGTCCACGTGGGCCCATTATTAAATCACGGGGAATACAATCCGCAGAAATTACTGGTTACCTTTCCACCGCCGCACCACATTCACCAGCCCGATCATTACCGGCACTTCAATCAACGGGCCAATCACCGCCGCAAAGGCCTGGCCGGAACCAATCCCAAAAACCGAGATTGCCACGGCGATCGCCAGCTCAAAATTGTTGCTGGCGGCGGTAAAAGACAAAGTAGCCGATTTTTTATAATTGGCGCCCATCACCTTGCTCATAAAGAAACTGACAAAAAACATCACTAGAAAATAAATTATGAGAGGAATGGCAATTCTAACCACATCCAAAGGTATCTGGATAATGAGGTTTCCTTTTATGCTGAACATAACCACGATTGTAAAGAGCAGGAAAATTAATGTAACCGGGCTAATCAACGGGATAAATTTGGTCTCGTACCAGTCTTTGCCTTTCGCCTTTAACAATGAAAACCGGGTAAGGATTCCCATAAAAAATGGAATACCTAAATAAATCAAAACACTCTGCGCAATTTGCCACATGGTGACATTAACCACTACCCCTTTTAATCCGAACCAGCCGGGTAAAATCGTAATAAAAACCCAGGCGTATAAAGAATAAAACAAAATTTGAAAGATGCTGTTAAAAGCTACCAAACCGGCGGCATACTCGGTATCACCCTCCGCCAGATCGTTCCAGACAATCACCATCGCAATACAGCGCGCGATCCCGATCAAAATGAGGCCAACCATGTATTGTGGATAGGCGGGCAAAAAGATGATCGCCAATAAAAACATCAAAACCGGGCCAATAATCCAGTTTTGTACCAAAGATAACCCCAACACTTTAACGTCCCGGAAAACATCGCCTAATTCTTCATATTTTACTTTTGCCAGAGGCGGGTACATCATCAAGATAAGGCCAAGGGCAATCGGGATATTGGTGGTGCCAATTTGAAAACGGTTGATAAACGCTTCCACTCCCGGCAATAAATATCCCAAGCCAACGCCCGTCCCCATCGCCAAAAATATCCAGAGGGTCAGGAACCGGTCCAAAAATGATAGTTTTTTCAATTTATTAATCTCCTCACAGATATATTAAATTAGATTTTAGCTTGGACCGCTTAATAATTCAACCGCCAACAATTAAGAAAAAAAATTGCAATTGCCCGCACAGACTAATATTATAATTTGTCCGTTCTCTCTGCGTTTGTTATAATTCAAAAACCTTGGGGACGTAGCTCAATTGGAAGAGCACCTGATTTGCACTCAGGAGGTTGTCGGTTCAAGCCCGATCGTCTCCATTTTTCTGGCTATAATTCCCAGTGCATCCCAGCCGTGAAGGAATTTTTGATGGAATTGTCGTTCAATCCTATGCCGTACGCCGCATCCAGCTTGAAGCCCTCAACCAAAACATAACGCCCGCCCACCTGGACAAAAAGTGGATTAGGCGCCAAGGCTAATGAAGTGTTCCCCACCAACTCCGCTACCAGATCTCCCTTTTTACCAAAAGCCGGATACTCCAGCGCCGCCGAATATGCTACGTAATCATCCTCCTGCCTCCCGGCGTTATACCCCTCATTCACGTAACCCAGATTATAATGCGTTTTGGTGTGGCCAAACATTTGTGAAACAATCAACCCTAGCCAATAATCATTATCGCCGCTGCTTAACCCATGGCTGATATCACCGTTATTGAATTTATAATCCGCCCGCACGGCCAATCCTTCATTCTCGCCCCACGTCCAACAACAATATTCGGCATGTAAATAAAAATCATCGAACCCCGCCATCCTTCCTGGCAAATCAGATACGGTATAGGGTATTTCTAAACTAAGCTCCAAATTTTTAAAAATCCCGTGCTTTAAAAGCATGTCGATGTTACCCACGGAACAATTCTGATTTTCTGTAGCCATATAACCAACTTCAAGCTCATATTTGCCTTCAGACACAATGGAAAAATCATTGGTGATCAGTGGCCGCGCGGCAAAAGCGGGCGCCGCCAGCGCCAGGCAGCCCACCATAGCCAAGGTAAACAGCGTTTTGGCATTTTTTTTTGTCGCATGAATATTTAGCACGGCCTTATGATAGCAGAAATTTCCGCGGGAGATAAATTAATTCAATTTTTTCTGAAGGCTAAAATTCCCAATGGATCCCTGCAGTTAAAGCATTTTTAATCGAATTTTCATTTGAGCCAAAGCTATAGCCGGCATCAAGCTTAAAGCTGTGAAATATTTCATAGCGTCCGCCCAACAGAACAAAGGTTGGATAAGGCGACAAAGAAGCATTCGCTACATATTCCGCAACCAAGTCACCCTTTTCTCCCCAGGCCGGATACTCAACCGCTGCAGAGTAAGCCCAATAATCATTTTCTGCCCGGCCAGCGTTGAAACCTACGTTTACATAACCCACGTTAAAATGCGTTTTAGTTTGTCCAAACATTTTTGTTCCAATCAGCATCAGCCAAAAATCATTATCCCCGCTGCCCAAGCCCTCGTAAAGGTTGCCATTATCAAATTTATAATCAACCCGCGCGGTCAAGCCCTCATTTTCACTTGCTTCCCAAAAACGATATTTCAAATGCAAATAACAATCGTTTATGCCAGCTATACCTGACATAGTGCAAGGAACTTCGATCCCTAAGTCCAGGTTTGGCAAAAACCCACGTTTAAAAGAAAGGCCCAGTGCACTGACAGATGAACCAAAATTTTCGGTCGCGGCATAGCCAAGTTCCAGCTCATACCCTCCCCGCGCCACGGTATAAAAATCATCGGTAAAAAGCGGCCGCGCCGCAAAAGCGGGCGGGCCGGAAAATTCCACGGCGGCAACCAACAAACCCATAATAATGAAACCAACAAACTTATCATTCAATTTCCGGTTCCGTCCGGTATTCTTTAACCCGTACGCCGCCAACCAAAATAAAGCGAATACAATCAGCACTCCGGCAATTCCCGCCACCGCGGTAGAAACCCCACCCTCCGGTAAAAACTTAATGCTATATCCTGCCATAGGTGCCGTCCCATCCCGCCCAATGGCCGCAAAACCAAGTTTTTCTGAAATAAAATCCAGTCCGTCTGGATTAGTTGAGGCAAAAAAAGCGGCCGAAATTGCAATTAAAATCGAAAGAAAAAATAATCTTCTCATAATTACACTCTACAACTACATTTCGCGCCTCATCCGCACGCCCCGGAAAATATTTACCAGAGCTAACGTGATCAGGGCTTCCGCAATTCCAATCACCAGGTGAACTTTTAACATGGCAGGAATTACAACAGAAAACGGGATGGTACCAGAAAAACCCAATTCCAGCGCACAGAAAAAAGCTGCCAGCAAAACCGAAATCCAGGCGGCAGAAATGATTGCCAACCACTCCGGTACCACCTTGTTCAGCCAATAATATATATAGTACGCCGCCAGCGTGCCCACCACAGCCAGATTAATTATGTTGGCGCCAATCGCGATTAACCCGCCATCCGCAAAAAACAGCATCTGCACCAGCAACACTGCAGCAATGACAATCGAACCCGCAAACGGACCAACAATTACCGCCGCAAATACCCCACCAATTAAATGGCCGGAAGTCCCATTACTGATGGGAAAATTAAACATTTGCGCGGCAAATACCAGCGCCGCCACCATCCCCATTTGGTAAATTGTTCGCTCGCCATCGCTAGTTAATACCCTTTTAAGTTTAACCCCCATGCTACCAACCCCAGCTCCCACCGTGGCCAGCGCTTCGGCAGGTTTTAGTGCTGTAACCATCGCCCTCACTCTAGCAAAACAAAAACCCAAAACCGCCGCCGCCGCACCCATTAATCCCGCGGAAATCTTCGGATCCAATAAACCATCCGGAATATGCATTTTTCCTCCTATTCAGTGCTACCTTCTGTAAAATCGTAGCACCTAAGCTTGGGCGCGTCAAGCAATTTAAACAATTTGACATTTAATCCTTACACGATTACGATATCAATATGACTAAAAGATTTGGCGTATCCATCCCGGATGAATTATTGGTAAAATTAGACAAGTTGGCCAAGAAGAAAGGTTATACCAACCGCTCTGAAGTTCTGCGCGACCTGATCCGCGACCGGTTTGTCGAAGAAGAGTGGTCAACCGTCAGCGGGGAGGTTGTTGGAACCGTCACTTTGGTTTATAACCATCATGCCCACGATTTATCCGATAAATTAGCCGATTTACAACATTCGCATTTTAAGAATATCATTTCCACTACCCACATTCATCTTGACCAGCACCATTGTCTCGAAGTTCTGGTGGTGCGCGGCAAAAGCCAAAAGGTCAAAGAAATTTCCGACCGTCTTATCGCCACCAAAGGGGTCAAGCATGGTAAGCTAGTGATGACATCAACCGGAAAGGATTTATAATATGTTCAACAAACCTGTCCCACAACCCGCCCCCAATCCCGAGCCCGGTTTCTTTGGCCTCGGCATCGCGCCAAAAATCCTTGAGATCCTTGACAGTATCAAATTTAAAACTCCCACCCCCATTCAGCGTAAAGCCATCCCGCTGGCAATTGAAGGCAAAGACGTCATCGGCATTGCTCAAACCGGAACCGGCAAGACCCACGCGTTTGCCATTCCCATGATCCAGCACCTGGCCCAACAGCCCGGCGTTGCTCTGGTCCTGGCACCCACGCGCGAGCTTGCCCAACAAATTGACGAAGCCATCCGCGGCTTGGCTAATCCTTTTGGGCTAAAAACCGCCTGCCTCATCGGCGGCGTTCCCATACGGCCGCAGGAAGAAGCCCTGCGTCGGCGGCCGCGGATCATTATTGCCACCCCCGGACGCTACCTCGACCACCAATCCAACCATAATCTCATGTTGATCCGGGTAGGCATGCTGGTTATTGACGAAGCCGACCGTATGCTGGATATGGGATTTGCACCGCAAGTTGAAAGAATCTTAGCCACCCTGCCGCGGGGCCGCCAAACCATGCTTTTTTCCGCAACCATGCCCGCCGCAATCATGCGCATGGTAAACACCTATATGCAGCTCCCGGTACATGTCGAAATCGCTCCCTCCGGCACCACCGCCGAAGGCATCGCGCAAGAACTCTATATTGTAAAACGTGAAACCAAACTGGCCCTGTTAAGTAAAATCCTGGCCGATCACCATGGATCAGTCCTATTATTCACCCGCACCAAGCATCTCGCCCGCAAAATCTCCCGCGCTATCCGCGAGATGGGCCACCGTGCCGCAGAAATACATTCGGACCGATCAATGGCGCAAAGAAAAGAAGCACTGGCTGGATTTAAATCCGGTCGTTACCGCATACTGGTTGCCACGGATATTGCCTCCAGGGGAATAGACGTAACCAAAATTGAATTAGTAATTAACTATGATTTGCCGGATGATGTAGAAAATTATGTGCACCGCATCGGGCGAACCGGACGCGCGGGCTGTCTGGGCCGGGCAATTTCTTTTGCCACGCCAGACCAGCGCCGGGACGTCAAAAGCATTGAATCACTGATCCGCAAACAACTGCCAATTGCCAAGCATCCGGAAATACCATCAGCAGAATTTGATCAATACGCGGGTCCTTCCCGCTCTGGCCCTCCATCTCGCTGGCCCCGCCGCCAAAGCCGCCCATCCTCTCGCCCGCAGAAATGGACCCCGTTCCGCGGGCGCTGAGCTCTTTTGCGGGCGATCCGCATTATTGGCAAAATTAAAACGATTTCCCGATCCCAATCATCAGCACATTTTCGTTGTTGGTTTCAAATTGCTCGCGAACGGTGTTGATATAGTCAGCCCTGACCTTAATTTTGTAATTTCCCGGCTTAGCTAAATTATAAGAACAGGATGCAGAGAAACTATCCCCGGGGTCAAGCGGCGGGGTATTATGCTTGACCAGTTTTCCGCCGGCAGAAATTCCGGTAACCGACGCCTCGCTGGAAGCATTGCCCCGATTTTTCACCGTATAAGTTACCACCATTTGATTGCTATTTTTATCCGGCTGGGCCGCTTTCACATCAGAAACCACTAAATCAGGCACTGGCTCCGGCGGCACTTTATTGCCGGTAGCCGCGGCAAAAGAGAGACAGACAAATGCCAACCCAAATACCAATAATACTAAAAACCATACTATTTTTTTCATGGCACACTCCTTTCTTTTCTATTATAATTCTTGTTATGCTAAAATACCAGACCAAGAAAAAAATTTCCAACGGTAATTTTTACCCGCTGGGGGCAACGGTCAATCCGGATGGGGTTAATTTTGCGATTTTTTCAAAACATGCCAAAGAAGTTTTCCTCCTGCTTTTTAATCGGGTCGAGGCCCCGCCCACCGATAGCATCCAGCTTAAATGCTTCACAAAAAATATCTGGCACGGCTTGGTCCACGGTCTTAAACCGGGGCAGCTGTATGCCTATAAAATCCGGGGCAGCTACGATCCGGCTCACGGTTTGCGTTTTAATGAAAATAAACTTTTAATTGACCCTTATGCTAAAGCCCTGACCGGCCAGGTATCTAACAAAGACAATTTACTGCTGGCGTATGATCCTAAATCCGCCTCCCGGGATCTTACCCTTGATCCCCGCGACAACACGGGGCTGGTACCAAAATGCATCGTGATCGAGGATAATGCTTTTGACTGGCAAAACGACCAGGGCCCAAACTTGGCGCTGGATGACACCATAATTTACGAAGTCCATGTAAAAGGGTTCACCGCCCACCCCACCGCGGGCGTCAAACACCCCGGAACCTACCTGGGATTCATCGAAAAAATCCCTTACCTTAAATCGCTGGGGATTACGGCAGTAGAATTGCTGCCCGTTCACCAGTTTGTTCCCGATGATGTTCTGTTACAAAAAAAACTAACTAATTATTGGGGTTACAATACGCTGTGTTATTTTGCTCCCGAAATGTCGTACAGCACGCAAAAATCTCCCGGCTGCCAGGTAAACGAGTTTAAAACACTGGTCAGAGAATTACATAAAGCCGGTATCGAAGTCATCCTTGACGTGGTCTTTAACCATACCTGCGAAGGCAACCAGCTGGGACCCACATTAAGTTTTCGCGGCATCGATAATCCTTCCTATTATTGCCTCACCGGCCCGGCCAATGAACCGGCACGCTATTATGCTGACTACTCCGGCTGCGGCAATAGTTTGGATGCATCCAATGAAGTGGTGTTGCGGTTAATCATGGACAGCTTGCGATATTGGGTTGAAACCATGCATGTCGACGGTTTTCGGTTTGACCTGGCTTCGGTGCTGGGACGTTCTGCCGGAAATTTTCAGGATACCGCCGCGTTTTTTGAAGCCGTTGCCCAAGACCCAATCTTATGCCGCACCAAACTGATTGCCGAACCCTGGGATATTCGGACCTACCAACTAGGCCATTTTCCGGTAGATTTTGCCGAATGGAACGGACAGTTTCGTGATACCGTCAGAAAATTTATCAAGGGCGATAATGGTCAGGCCGAACAATTTTGCAAGCGGATTGCCGGCTCACCGGATATTTACGCGGGCAACGGCAAAACTGTGCACAATAGTTTAAACTTTATTACCTGCCATGACGGGTTTACCCTCAACGACCTGGTATCCTACTCCCAAAAACACAACGAGAAAAACGGCGAAAACAATGCCGACGGCTCTTCCGATAACAACTCGTGGAATTGGGGGGCGGAAGGCAATACGGCCGATCCCAAAATTATCCAATTAAGAAAACAATTAATCAAAAATTTTTGCAGTGCCCTGTTTTTGGCGGCGGGGACGCCCATGTTATTGGGCGGCGACGAATTTTGCCGTACCCAGCATGGTAACAACAATGCTTACTGCCAAGATAATGCCATCAGCTGGTTTAACTGGGAATTGCTGGAAACCAACCAAGATATTTTTGCCTTTATTCAAAAAGCCATCCACATGCGAAAAAATTACCGGATTTTCCGAAAACAGCACCTTCCCTACGGCACAATCCAGCCGCCAACGCTATCCTGGTACACCGCAAACCTGAATCCCGTCGATTGGGGCAGAGCCGATAACCATACCGTTTGCTCTTTAGTTCACGCCTCCGAACCCGGCTCCAATCAGATGGATTTTTTCGCCATTTTTAATTCGGATCACGTCGTCCAAAAAGTTAAATTGCCCGCATTAAAAAGCCGCCGCCACTGGCACCGCATAATTGATACCGCGCTAAATTCCCCCGACGATTTTGTTGGCTTAAAAGAAAAAGGGGTCGTTATCGATCCGCCGGACTTTTACCTATCCAATCCGCGGTCGGTGGTGTTGTTGGTTAGCCAGTAAACTACGCTACCGAGGAAATAATCTTTTGTGATTTCGCTCAATAAATTATCGTGCTAAAATAAATCTATGTCAATCTTTGAAGCCGGCATGTTAATCTGCTTCGGCGCTTCCTGGCCGATATCAATTTACAAATCATATAAAGCGCGCAGCAACGCCGGAAAAAGCTTCCTGTTTTTGGCAATTGTCTTCAGCGGTTATTTATTGGGCATTACTCATAAAATTTTATACAATTTCGATGCCGTTTTCTGGCTCTATTTAATCAACTGCCTGCTGATGATGGTGGATATGGGAGTTTATGTAAGAAACATGCGGATTAAGCCTAAACCAGCTAGGGACGGTTAACGCAGCGCATTGCCGGTCAAACTTATGTTAAGAAAAATTACGGAATTATTAATCCTTCTATTACTGATCCCTTCAATTTGTTTTGCCGACACCAATGACAAAAAAAATAATTCATTTTCCGCAGGGCTCAACTTAAACACGCTTTCGATGTACGCTTTCGAAGCCCGCTTGTGGTTAGGGCCAAACGGATTCAGCTACTTTCTTCCGTCAAGAAGTTTTACTGATAACCTGGGCAACTATAGGTATATGCGAAAAATAATAAATAACATATATTTAGGCGCCGGGGTGGGAGATATTTATACCGATGGATTTCTGAGCGAAGATAATTCAACCACAACCCACGGCGTCACCTCTTATTTCGTTGGATACGAATGGTTCCATGAAATTATTTCACTAAACGCCGAAGTTGGCTGCAGTTATTATTCTCTTAAGCAGTTTACTGGAACACCGCCCACCCGCTCAACTTACAGCGGCTTATTTTTTTCGCTCGGTTTTGGATTTGGCGGGACATTTTAATTTTTATCATGATGAAAACAAATTTTATCCGCTTAACCTGCTGTCTCACTGGTTTTTACCTTTTGTTATCCGCGGCCGCACTCTCTCCTTTAGCCGCCGCTCCCCACCCCACCCCCCTTCCCCCCCTACCAAGCCAGGTTAAGCTGGAGGTGCCATTCCTGTGCCAGGCCCCTTTTGGCAATTGGGATCAGCCCTGGCAAGATGCTTGCGAAGAGGCCGCGATCATCATTGCCATGCATTATGTCAACGGGCAGGCGCTAGACAAAAACATTGGTAACCAGGAAATATTAGATTTAATTGCCTTCCAATACCAAAAATACGGCGGGCACCATGACTTAACGGCAAAAATGGCGGCACAACTGATAAAAGATTATTACCATTTTACAAATTACGCATTATTCTACAAATTTAACATTGATGACATCCGGACCGCGCTGGCACAGGGAAATTTGGTCATCGCTCCCATGGCTGGCCGCCAGTTGAACAACCGCTATTTCAGCCGGCCGGGGCCCGTTTATCACTACGTTGTTTTTATCGGCTACGACGAGGCCAGGAAAGAATTTATCACCAACGATCCAGGCACCAAGCGCGGCCGGGGCTTTCGCTATAAATACAACAATGCCTATAATGCAATCCACGACTGGGCGGGCAGCAAAGAAAATATCGCCTCCGGCAAAAAAGCCATGCTGGTAATTTTTAAATGAACCAACTTAAACTGGTCGCCAAAGGCGGCCTCCTTAGTTTAACCGGCGACGCCGTCAACTATTCGCTGGGTTATGTCTTTTTACTGATTGCCACGCATTTTTTAGGGCCCGCTTACTTAGGTATTTATTATTTTGCGATTTCCATTGCCGGTTTATTGGGCGAATTTGCCGAATGCGGCATTGGACAAGGATTAATGTACTTTGGCCCCAAGTTTGAAGTAGAAAAAGGGCCGGATGGATCACTGCCCCTGCTTAATTTTGCACTGTGGTTCACAATGCGCAACGCACTGTTTTTAGCCGGCTTGCTTTTTATCTGCGCGCATCCTCTAGCCGCGTTTTTCGGCAAAGCCGATTACGCCTGGCTGCTGCAGCTAGCCGCGCTATGCATCCCCTGCGGTGCTTTCTGGCCTATATTATATAAATATTGCGTGGCCCGATTTAAAATCGTGGAAGGCATCCTTTACGGCGATATCCTCCGGCCGATTTTGCGGGTCGGCATACTGCTATTGCTGATCTTTTTGGGAATAAAATCACTGACACTCATCGGATGCGAAATTTTGGTCGGAGCATTATTAATTATCATCGGTTTATACCTGATCAACAAAAACTGGGGACTAAGCTTTTTGACAAA
>Ga0265292_1001558_pt1 | contig 19640 bp, 11 predicted proteins | sample Munlanlewell296A_FD_189080 | JGI IMG/M metagenome (GOLD analysis project Ga0265292, IMG submission 189080) | Leachate microbial communities from a municipal landfill in Southern Ontario, Canada - Leachate well 296A | ecosystem: Engineered > Solid waste > Landfill > Unclassified | place: Canada... | reverse complement strand
TGGTAACGAACAGTATTCACTATCCAATAAGCTAATAACCCCAAATGAAGATGAGCCATTGTTGAATCATCGTTCTGATGAAAAATGGGGCGCAAGTCAAGATCGGTTTTCAGCACACGGAACGTATATTCGATCTCACGTATGGTATTGTAAATCATCCATGCCAGCGCTTCATCCAGGCCGGTAAGTGATGTGCGTAGAAAATAAATACCACTGTTTTCGTCTGGATCAGTAGCTGGATTTATCGACCAGGTTAGCGATGTAACAATATTATTATCATCACTTTCAACATCAATCTGATAAAACCTGTGAATCGAAGGGTATTTTTGTTTGAGTCGGCCAATCCTCTGGTGCACTTTGGGCAGTTGCTTTACGCCGCCCTTTTTGTGCAAACTGCTTTCGATTTTGATTAATCCCTCATCGAACCGATCTTTGAACCGGCTGTTCATTGCACTTTCTTTATGGCACTTCGATTCACTTTTTACGTGCAAATAATAATCGGTATTGTGATTGACTTTCACCTTGCGAAGCTCAATTTTTTGTTTCTTTTTGTCGGTGATGGTCACACAACTATCACCTGCTTCTATGGTGTAGTTCTTGACTGTCGAGCGCGAAACACACAGATAATCATACCCTTTCGCCTGAATTAGTTTCAGGTTATCATCGGTGGCAATACCGGCATCAATTACCACCAGGGCTCTTTTCCCGGTTAAAGATGTAGCCTGGCGTAGTTTTTCAATCATGTCAACCAATGTTTTGCAGTCGGCTTTGTTCCCTTCATAAATGGTAGAGTACTTTATGAATCCTTCGGGATTAATCACTAAGGCCATTACCACAAGCCTGGCGTCATTGCGTTTCTCTTTACTCCGTCCGAAGCGGGCAATCCGGCTGTGGCGCTTTTCACCTTCAAAGTAAGTGTTGGTTAAATCGTAAAGGATTATTTTGTCCTGTAAATCAAATAGTTCATTGGTCTGACGTGAGAGATATTGCTCCAGTGATTCCTTTTCAGCATACAGTGCATGGCTGATTTGGTATAGACGGTCTTTGGTGATTTTTTTGACATCATAGCCGGTAATCTCACAAACAGCAGAATTTTCCCTGATCCAACTGCTGGTCTTGTACTCAGATGCCGGATAAACGGCCCGGCTGACCATATGGGTTAAGGCCAATGATGTTTTCTCCGACTCCCATCCCTTACTTTTGAGAAATTTATCGATTCTCAGTTGGCTGATCGCCTGGTAGCATAACCATTCAGCACCTATTTCACGAACATCTTTATTTCTCAGCGAGTTCAGGTCAATGGTCTGCCAATCTTTATTACTGGTAGGTTTTGGCAAAACATCTATCCGCTTCTCTTTTACCATTTGCTGGTAAAACCGATCAATGTATGCTGAAGCCAAAGGATCAGTGTTTCCCGGGAAAAGCTGATTGTCCAATCCTTCAACACGAAGGTTCAGGCCATTCTGTATTTGGTTCAGATGATCAGGACTCAGCTCATCCAGAAACCCGGCAGTCACCATCGTGCGATGACAAACCCTGCCATTCATGTCACGATAGCTTTCCACCAACCGATAGTAGCCTGAAAGTTCACCGGTTTTTGGATTACGTCGTATGCTGCTCCTGAAATACATGGCCGAAAAGTAAGCAATTGAACAAAAGTTGTCAATACCCCCCTGAGCACTACAAATGAATCAGTAAAAATAAACCGTATTGATAATGAGTATTTTAGAATATTGAAACCAGGAAAAATGCCATGTCAAGGCCAAATAAACCACGATTTTTACTGGTTTTTAACTAAATTTTAACATTTTTGGGGTATATAGCTGCAAGTTGGGTTAAAGGAGATATAGCAGAAAAAAGGTGATTTGTGATTTTTTTCAATGAATTCAATAGCCTGCTCCGCAAATATATCCGAGCAATAACCACTATAACCTTCCTGTTTCCCGTTATGCCAGAGGACAGGATCAAAATAGCTTCTGTCGCCTTTAAAATATGTTGTTATATCGCCCACCTGCCCCATTCCCCCACTTGATGAATTACTGATTCGTCAAAACCCTGATCATTAGGTCTGAAAGGATAGTTATCGCCAAGGTGCCATTTGCCAAAAATACCTGTTGTATAACCGGCCTCTTTCAGCATTTCTGCAATTGTTATTTCATTAGAAGCCATTATTGCTCCACCATTGTAGGTATCGTGAATTCCGGTTCTTAATGAATAACGCCCCGTCATAAGTCCAGAACGGGTTGGGGAAGATACCGGGCAAACATAAAAATTATTCAGACGGACACTCTCTTTTGCAAATTTATCTATAGCCGGGGTTTTTAAATGCGGATTTCCTGTAAATGAGAGATCACCATATCCCATATCGTCGACTAGAATGATGACCACATTTGGTTGTTGTTTTGTTTGTGCCATACATAAAGCCGAACTGGCAAGTGCTATGGCTAAAAGTTTAATTTTCATAATGTTACATTAATTACTTGAATTTAGGACATAATATCTGAACACTATCTTGCACTAATCTCGAAAAGATCTCCTGAATATAACTCTTCAATATTTGCAACAAATCCTTTTGTCTTAAGCTCACTTCCGGTTAATGTTGCAATCACTTTCCCGTCCATTGATTTTACCTGATATGTTTTCCCCGGATCGAGGTGATTTACAGTAACTATTCGTTTCGTCTCAACTGCTCCATGTCTGAATACCCCGATGATACCACCGTTCTTTGTTTCTGTATTGATGCGCTGGAAACCGTCCCACATTCCTTCCATCGGCTCTCCGAACCCGGGCAAATCCTGGCGAAAGTTCATAATGTTATATTTACTTTCCATAAGTTGAAGCCAGTCGGCATAAAAACGGTATTTCTTAAGATCGCTTTCCGACAGTTTCCTGGGGTCGCCTAACATAATTGGTAAAGCGCCGGCAATTGATTTAATGTGCATTTCCCATTCTTTATCCTCCATCTGGGGATTTCCGATTACCAACGCTGTGGCAGGCATTGCAGGTGAACGCCACCATGCCATATTACGAACCCGGATATCTGTTTTTTCACCGGCTCCACCTTCGAAATTGGAGAGCCAGTCACCTTCTGCATGTTTCACTAAGGCATAGTCAATTAGCTGTACTCCACCAATGGTTTCAAAAGTACAGTCAATAAAAAGGCCTGGTTTTGCTGCATGAAGTTCATCAAAGAGTTGCCAAAGACGCTCGTAATTGGTGAACAGTGACTCATTATGATCTTTGTGGCCTGAATGAGTAGTTGAATAACAACCCGATTGATTATGGTCAAAAGTATAAGCGCTTGTAACCACAGCTAAATCAAGCTTCAGATATTCCAGACCATAGTCAACCGTTAGTTTGAGCAAAATATCTTTAATATAATCATACCATCCCGTGCCGAAACAGGCAGTGAATCTCTCTTTGTCATTAGCCGCATGCAGTGAGGTTGTTTGGCCGTTTTTGTCAAGTACAAACCATTCGGGATGCGCCTGAAGTACTTTGCTCGACTGGGTAGCGCTTCCAATGCTAACCCATAATCCGGGTTTCATACCTAACGATTTAATATAATCAAAAACAGGTTTTAGTCCATTGGGGAATTTCTTCCTGTCGACACCCCAGTCTCCATAATTATCCTGCCAGCCGTCGTCAATAATAAATTCCTTCATTCCTGCATCGGCAGCACATTTTGCCAGTTCCATAACCAGCTTTTCATTAATATTTTTCTCAAAGGGTATCCAGGTATTGTAAACAAAGGTTGGTTTCTCTTTGAGCTCTGAAAGACGTATTCCCATATGTTTACGCACAAAGTAGGGAACTGATGTATTAAGTATTTCATCAGGTGTCTTTTGATTGTCATATACCATAGTAAATACCTGAGGTGTTTCAAACGATTCACCCTTTTCAATCCATTTACGGAAAGGATAAAGAGCATTTTTATGGGTCAGTCCTGTACATATTTCCGGTGCTTCCCAGTAAACAGAGGTATGTTTAATTACCCCTGAGGCTTCATTGCCGATGACAATACCCTGCTCCCAATTCATATCATGAACAATAACCAAAGCATCCTGCTTGCCCCCCTCATAAGGACCAATATAGCGTCTCCTTCCGTAATCGTGGTATATCCAGCTATATGTAACAGGATAATGGCCAACAACTTCAAACTTCTCTATGTCAACTGATTCCAGTTTAACAGTCTCATTTGTTAGATTTTTAACAACCAGACTTTTGCGAATAGCAGGGGAATTAGGGTACAATAAATATTTCAAGGTCAATTTCACTTTTTTATCCTGACTGAGGAGCGTTACTGCGGCGCCATCGCCTTCCTTTGAATCTGTGATTGACCGGATATCAACAAGGCTCCATCTTCCTTTACCTGAATAGACTATTTCATTAACTTCAAACTGAAAATCGGGATTGCTATTCAAAAAATAGTTAAAATTGCCATTTACAGGTTTATATGAAATGGTAATAAAATTACCATCAGACGAAGGAAGCTTAATAGTTCGTTGAACGATTCCATTATTAAGGATTAATTCATTTTTAGTCCAGGTTGCAAAGGGACCAGCAAGCGTAAAGCCGAAAGTCATTAAATCAATTAACAAAATGAAAATAATTTTCTTCATGATAAAGTATTTTTGAAATTATTTATATTGAGGTTAGTGACCATCATTCATATAGTCTAATTTGTAACTTCTGTATTTTTTTCGAAAAACATTTTAAATACCCCGTGCGTTATAGAATTCTATTAAATAAGGCGGGTACGGATTCGTTCTTGTCGCCATATTTGTATACGGATAACCAATAATTACATCCGCAAAGGGCGCAACCGCATTGAATTCTGCCTGAGCAACCGACTTAGACCATGTCCATGACCAATCGCTAAAAGTACCTGTCAATACCCACACTAGCTTACCATTCGGAGCGGTATATTTTGAATGGATATACTGTATTTTACCCAAAGAGAATGACACTTCGCTTGCTGTTCTCGGGTATGAGTAGTCCATAATCGCATCATAGTTCTTTAAAACATAATCATAAGCCGGCATTTCATACTTCATATCCTCACCATAATTACTATTCTGTGGTGACATGAATCCAATGACCATGGATTTCTTTCCGAGTGAATGTACATACTCATTCCATGAACTATAAAGGTTAGTAGTATAATAAGTTTCCCATTCTACTAGTAATAGATCGCGTGAACCACCCTTCAGACCATCCCACCAGGCTTGATCCCATGCTTGACCTTTGTTTTCAATGATCCATGTCTTTAACAATTTTACTTCTACTCCATTGAATGTTGCTTTACCTTCCAGTTGCCATGTGTTCAATGGTTCTGCCCATGTAGACAATGCAATCGGGCCCATCATCTCTTCATGTAATAAGAACGGCGCATACTCATATTCATCTTTATACTCATTTGCGTTTTCCTCATGAAAAGTCTTACTGTAAATTTCTCGTAATAAAGCACCACGACAGAAGTGGGCGTATCCGTTACATTACATAACGGCGTTTGCTTTCTCTGTCTTCCTCTACCCGAAACATATTGTACTCTCCTCACGGAAAGCCTGCCCGCCAGCTGGCGGGAACGCTCCGGGCTTACCAAGTTCCGCTTACATAACTGTCCGGGTTAGGTTCTGTCTCTCTGCCGGGGGAGTTGTAATCCATGTAACAGGACCATACAACCTGTTATCTATACCCCTTGCCATTTTGGCCATAGCGTATCATCGCATTTCGCTATTTCAACTTGACGGCATTTATCAACAGTTCACCTGGGTTAACCATACCGGACGAGCCTAACTCCTGCATGCCTTTGCGCTGGCATGACAGTATCCCCTCACGGGAATCCTTTACAGGCTATATTGTCGGGACAGCTTCACACAAACCAGTTACCCGGAATGCATGTGTCCCTAGGCTACTTGTGATGGAACACAAGGTTTGATCATTTAATGAGATAATACATAAATAGTTATATGTCAAACAGTTATAGTAAGCGACTTCTTGTCGCACGTATGGGGAGTTGCCGTCTGTGTCAGGGTTGGCATGCGTTTTTGCAAAGTCCCGGTAAGTGGGCAGGATTTACGTGTCACGATAAAGTTGTCCAGATGACTGAGTCCCGATAAATTATACGAAGTTGTCACGTCATGATAAATCTGTCCAGATGGCGATGCAAAAACCATGACAACGGTGCGTTGGCCAGCAGCCCTATTGACATTGTCACGGCAGCAGGATTTGTCATGGTACCAAAAGTTTAATAAGTTGGTTTAAATCTGATCGCATAGACTTATGGAGCTGATTACTAAGCTGTCCGGGCTGCTGAAGGCAATTACCCATACCATCCGTGTTAGCTGTAGGGCAAATTTTAAAACTGTCCAGATGTACGGGAACTTTGTCGTCCAGACCTTAATCTCGTTGACTGGCAGGGACGGGCTGGAAACCTCTTTTGCTACCTTTGGCTTGTGTGCAGGCCAGGAGGGGTAGCAAATGTGGTTTACAGCGCAGGGACGGCCCCGCTTACGTATTTGTCTCAATTAAGAAATTTTAAATCAAAGCTAATTGAGTTCTTATTGAAAACTTTTTTATGACAAAATGTAGGAGGCCGGTTAACGGCACGAGTTTCGCGGTACAATTTTGATTACGTGTAGGTTATTTCTCTCGATATGGAAAGTTGCTTAAGGACGATGGCGCGGTCCGGATGTTTCACCCGGTTACCGTTCCCAGCTTAACGGAAGCGCGTCATGCAAATACCATGACAAGTAACTTACACCCGATTGTTGTGAGCTATGCTTCTTAGTAAGCTGTTAAATTAAGTCTTTTTACTCGTTGTAAATTCCCAACCGTTGTCTTCGAAGAATTGAAATAGATTCATGTGTCTTACTTTGAAATGTTTACAAACGGCTGGAATTTTTGTATCACTTTTTTCACTTTCAGCACTTACAACTACAAAGTCTGAATCCTTCCCAAATAGACTTACTCCTTCCATTTTTTCAATTACTAAAGCAATTATCCATGGGTCTGCTTCATCTTTTTTCGCTCTTGGGTCAATCAGTCGAGGAAAGTTTGCTAGAATTTTTAATGCTAATTGTCCCTGTTTATTTGTAATTGGATAGAATGATGATTTGTGTCTAGCTATTAACTTTCCAATTTCGTCTTTTGGTCCAATAGCAGGAACAATCTCATCAAAGACCATCTCATGAGAAAACATTCTCTTTCGCTTGAGTAGTTCTTCAATGTATTTCCAAAGGTCAGGAAATACTTTTGAAGGATAATACCTGTTAACAGTTATCAGAGCACTACTATCAATAAAGTATATGTTGTTTTCAGACTTCATTTAGTAGTGCAGAAAGATTTAAGTTTAGAGCATTTGATGCCTTTGTGTATGAAATTCGATTATCATACATTGCCTCCAAAACCAGATTAAAGAAAGTTACACCTCGAGTAGCTTTGCTTTTAACCACAGGTTTTACAAATCCACTTTTCTTTTTTCCTGTTTTGTAAGATGCTTTAATTTGATCTAGAAGGTTGAAAAACTTCATATCAGAGATTTTGTTCTCTTCTTTCAATCTTCTAAGGTAAACTTCACGGCTTACCTTCAATTTGGAAGCATATAGGAATATTGTTTTTAAATCATCCGTTCGCTCAATTAAACTATCAGGTGCTAAGAATTTTCCTGCAAAGAGGTTGCAATCCCATTCCTCTTTTTGCTTTTCAGTTACTTTTTCATATAAGCATATCCCAGATTGCTGCCGGAGTATATGAGCTAACTCATGGAAAATTGTAAATATTCTACCTGCGTAACTATGATTAGAGTTTGTAACTATAGCATAAGGAAGGATGTCAGTGACACAAAATCCATGAACCTCATCCATCGGCATTGAGAACTGAAACACTAAAATACCAAGTCGGTCTTCAACAGCTAACCTCCATTTACGATATGCCTCACTTTCTGTTTGCCAACTCAACTGGTCTTCAATCCTGATATCTAAGAGTTCCCTTAGCAGAGCACTAAAATTATAACTGTCTGTAACTTTCCCTTTAGCCATCTCGAGCCATTCATAACGACCTTTCCAATAATTTTCACCTTGAAGTTCTAAGGCTGTCTCACTGAAATATGTAACATCTCGAATTACGTCCAAAACTTTTTTGGAAAATTTACTGTCAGCAGGACTTAGATTTCTATAGTCTTTAGGTTTGGCAATTTTATCAGGAACTGTCGGTAAGAGAAAAACCGCTAATTGTCTTTTATAGGAGTTAGCTAATATTTTAAGTTTTCCAAGAGGAATATTTTTACCTTCCTTTTCCCATAATTTGTATCTGTCAGTAGCAATATCAACTTTGTCTGCAATTTCGGAAGGGTCATAACCAGCCTCCTCCCTTGCCCAACGAAGTATCTGTGGATTAATATTTATTTCTACTCTAGTCATTAGATACAAATTAACGAATTTTTGACAAGATAATCATTTACAGAGAATGAATAAATGTCTATCGGGATGTCTAACACTAATTACACACAACTCGTTTTTAGCAATAGTTCGTTTTTTTGTTTTATAGGGTAAAAAATTATGTTTTAGTGCCTTATCCTCATCCTTCCGATCAAGGTGGGTTGAACTGAAAGGCTTATTTGCAGCTTTTGGTTTTCGATCTGCAAATGTGCCTTTCAGACTTATTCATTGAAACCGAGGTTGATATTTGCAAGCTCTTTTAAAAGCTTTGATTTGAGCTTCAGCCTGTGTGGCTTTTAAATGTGCTTGCAAAACAAAATGCATGATTTGAAATTAATAACATCTCCCTTTCTTGTCAACTCATCTCCCTTGTTTGTCATATATGCTCCCCACTCTGAGAATTTTGTCCCCTGTTTGTCAGATTAATGGCTATCTCTGTCAACTTTAGTCCCTTTTCTGTCTTATTGTCTCCCTTCTTTGAGAATCAAGTCCTATTTTTGTCAACTTAACTCCCCAGTGTATCAGATTAGCTCCTTACTCTGTCAGATTAAGTCCCTTGTATGAGAATGAAAGCCTATCTTTGTCAACTTAACTCCCCAGTATATCAGATTAGCTCCTTACTCTGTCAGATTAAGTCCCTTGTATGAGAATGAAAGCCCATCTTTGTCAGATTATGTTCCCTTTTTGACTTCCCAATAGGTTATTGTTTAAGACAAATTCTGCCAGATTTAATATAGCCGGCAAATTTCTTATAGCATTACACCAAATTGTTGGGTGGATTATATTTATTTATCAAATCACTTTCAAGCGATTGGACATTAGTTTGATGGTTGTGTTTCCGACTTTTCAGCTACTTTCCTTGCTGCACCTAAATTATCTATTACCTTACTAAAGGTAAATTGCTCTCTTTTCAGGGGTTCATACTGATAATAATTCGAAGCTTTTTTACATATACCAATTATCTTGTCGTAAATGGCATTGAAAGAATCGTAGGCCTCTTTAGTAATTTCCCTGGTAGATTCTTTAAAGGTTTCCTGTGTGATGTTTGCCTGTTTAAACGTATCGGCATAGCCAATAATATTATCAATTAACGAGGCACTCATTCCTTTGGCTGTAATTTCTTGCCGTAAGGCATCAGTAATGTTGGTTTTAAAGGCATAAAGCAATTGAATCAATGCTTCCTGGTTGCCTTTCTGAACACCTCTCAAATGTTTGGCGAAACCAAGAGTTTTGAGGATTTCATCCCTTTTTGATGTGTCGTTTTTAAAGTCATCATCAATCTGGGTTTTAAAGAAGGATACATCCCTTCTGGCCGGAACCTGGATAGCGCCCAGGCTGGTTGTTGCATTACGCAAATCTTTTTTGGCATCAATTCCCAAATGTTTTTCGATTGCATTGTCAATTCCCGACACCAAATCGTTTGCATATTGTTCCGTCCAATCGGTACGGGCTGCAGACAACTCGGAAAGGTTTGTTTTGAAACTTTCCGCGATGGTTTTGGATGCCATTAACATGTCAACATCCTTGTAATTGTAATTTCGATTCTTTCCCATAATGTAGAATTTAGTTAGAAAATAATTTTTTATTGCATATAGAAGTTATGAAAGATACAAATTATTTAGAATAAGTTCAAATATATTATTTACTACTTGGGCCAAATCTCCAGAGATAGTTTTTTTTACTAATACTGAGTCCATAATTATTCATCTCGAAATAGACTTAATAGTTTTTCCCCTGAATATCTTACAATAAAATATGGATCTTCAAAAAGATGGAAAAACCAGTGTACTTGACCAACTTTGGCCGGAGTAAATTGACCATCCTTGACTTTAGTTAAGCGGCTGTTGGTAAGGTAAGTATGTTAATTATAATCTGACCGGCCAATTGTGGTCAATACGTCCGGCTTTTGCACCCTACATCAAGAAAGTGTTTTGGATTCCAGTCAGGAAATTTCGAAGCGGCCTCCAGTTCCTTCCATTCTCTATCAGCATACTTTTTATCTCCGGTTAACTGATAAAGAAGCCCTAATGCATAGGTGCGCCCAACGACTCTGCGACTGGTATTTAACAGTCTGAGTCCATCCGGAATAATGTATATACTTGGCTCTTCACCCAATATTCTATCACCTTATTGTAAGAGCCCATCATACCAGGCTTTCAGAGTCTCATCAGTTGCACTCCACTGCTTGAGTGCTGCAAAATCTGCTGCTGATGCATGGAGTCTGGGGTGAACAGTTTTAAGGGAAACCAGAAGATTCTCCGGCAACTTCATTACCGGGATTTCTGGCTCCTGAGCCTGTGATACCCCAGGTTTACCAGCAGATAAAATCAGGACTACAGCTGCAATGATAAAGGACTTATTCTTCATGATTTTAATTTTTTATTTGTATTATTTGACTGGTGTAAATGTTACTTCCTGACCTCCTTTTACACCGGGGTTAATAAACTCCAGTTTAACACGGGTTACTCCATTTGGCCAGTAGCGCCTCAAAGAACGGTCAGTAACTTCAATAAGTTCAATTTTTGCAGTCACAACCTTTGGATTGTAGTTCATATTCAGACTGAATCCTTCACCATCGAACTTAAGAAGCCCCGGTTTGACCTCAGTGACTTTACAGTAGGATATTAAGTTTGAGCTGGTTACGGCTTTACTTACTGCACTCAGCTCATATTTATCTTTTATAATAAAGCTGTTACCTCTGTTCAATGTATAACTGCGTACCCAGCTTTTAACCTGAACTCCTTCGGGATAAGCGCCTGCTATTTCGGTTGAAAAGGTGGCAGCTTTAGCATTTGCCGTAAAGGTGGAATTTTTCGCTTTAAATTTGCTACCATCCTTCTGATCTGTTCCGTTGATAACCGGTAGGTTATGATATCCTGACTGCATTGTCCATATCTCATAACGCCTTGAGCTGAAAGTCCTGGCAGTATATTCTTCGTGGCCCAGGTCGATAAGGCATGGTTTGCCATCATAGTACATTACGCAGGAGCCGACATCGTTGTGATTATGGCTCTCAGCATTAAACCCACCTTTTGCTCCAAAGAAAAATCCCATGAAACTTCCTTCTTTATCACGGGCTCCGGCAACCTCAGTATCGGGTAGCCAGAAGTCTGCAACAAGCGCTTCTTTGGCTTCAGCATTATGTATCTCATCTAAGAGCCCGAGGTTTCTTATCTGATAGCATATCTTACCTTCCAAACTACGCTCACCCCATTTACTCAGTTTTGCAAGATATGCTCCAAACTGTTGCATTTGCATATCTTTAATTGCTTTCCCGTATCTGTATACCGAAGATGCATTTCCACCAGTTGTGGCGTCAGCATCAGCAAAATTTATAAAGTATGGTGCATGAATATTGACTTTATAAATATATTTTCCAATATTCTGAACAAGAGGATCATCGAAGACATCAAACTTACCGTTAGTCACATTTTTTAGAATTTCAAGGCTCTCATATAGCAAAGCACCGGCAGCACCCCAGTAGCCGGGACCTTCATCGCAACCACCGTCATCCGAATAGCCATTCAGGAATTTGTCGAGCGAGTTAATGATCTTCTGCACCTCATCTACCTTCTTTGAAGGATCACTTTCAAGTAAAAGAAAACAGTTGAGCATATTATAATTGATCCATGGATTCCAGTTATTGGGCCGGCCCCCTTTAAAACCCATATATGAAAAATCGTCTCTTGTAAAATAAGGGATAAGGGCTTTGTTCATGATTTCCTGTTTCAATCGCCGGGAAATCAATGGATGTACCTTATCAAACTCATCTTTAAATAAATACCATGTCCATGTCAGGTTGTTCGTAACTTCACCAACCCCAAGATCGACAGTAGGGTCATTTACATCAGGCAATCCTAAACCCGCTTTCTGAAGGTTTAAATGTGCTGACCACCCCCACCAGGTCTGCTCACTAAAATACCACACAGCATTTATGATCTGATCAATAAAGCGCCCTTTGCCTTCCACGAGTTCACCCATTACAAGCGTAATTAGGGCATTACTGCAAGCTAAATACACACCCTGCGGGCGGTCACCGGAACGGATAAATTCAAGATAGTCAGTTGCTTTAACTACAGGCCAATTATAAACAAGGTATTCTTTTGCTTTGGTGATATACTCCTGCCTGATATTTGCGGGCAGGTTCTGCCAGAATTGTCTGTTTTTATAATCAGGAAGTTTATTCCAGGAGTTGTCGGTGATCAGGGCTTTTGCCAGATCAATAGCTTTAGCTTCATTTGCCAGAATGTTTCTTTCTTTATTCGTCAATTCGGCTTTTGCAGGATTTGAGGCTGTAAAGAAAATTAATGCAAAACAGCCGGATAATAAAGTTTTCAGACCAATGGTTAGTGTTTTCATATGTTAAGTATGTTAGTGTGTTGAAAAGTTGAAAAGTTGAAAAGTTGAAACTTTCATTTGAAGAAAAATTAATGAAAAGGATTATTCCGGAGAAGATAATCGCACTCTTATCGTACCTTTTCCATCAGTAAACAGATAAGCCGGAACCCTTATCTCAACTCTTTTCAGGTTTTCAATCCTTTTGTCCAGTTTCATTGGAGGAGGATCCATCATAATTACAGATACCCTCACGTTGCCCGGGGAAAGAATTTTAAGATTCAATTGTTTCCCATCCTGCTTGAGGACTGCACCGTCTGCACTTGGAAGAACCTCTGCGGTTGTCATAATAGCCCAGGTAATAAGTTTTGTTGAGTCTCCCAGAACTAATTGATCTTCAATATTAATTGAATGATTAGTATCTTTGGTGAATTTGCGTTGGGCGCTTTTTATATGACCCCGAAAAATATCAGTCATATCAACTAATACTTCAGGTGCTGATCCTGATTTAAAATCAATAATAGGAGCGGATCCCCTGACGTTGAAAAGGGCATTATCCACAGTAATTGTGCTATGTCCCTGATTACCTTTTGTAAGCAGTGTCCATCGTGCTGAATTCTGGGTCTGATTCCACAGGTCAAAACCTGCCTGTTCCAGAGCATTATAATCCTGAACACCCGGATCAAGAACCCACCTTACACCATTTAGCTCAAAAACAAAAGATCCTGCATCCATATTTCCATGACTGAGGTTTGCCCTTCCTCCTTTACCACCAAAATAGTAATTGGACGGATCGTCTTTCCCTCCACGAAATATGACAATCGGGTTAGTACCATCACCTTTCCAGGTTAAAGGAAGAGTGGTTTGAATCTTTGGAACAAACTGAGATAACCAGACTAATCCGGGTCCTGCCAATCTTGAAAGTTTACCCATGGATTCGGGTGATTGTAAGAATTTTTCCTTTTCAAAATATGTCGGATTGCCAGTTTGTTTAGCGAACCAGGCAAGTACTATATCACCACTATTGCCGGTTCTGTCACCACAGTCTGCGAAATTGAAATACCAACCTGATGGTGCAACACATAACAACCTGAAGTCTGCGCTTTTAAGGAATGCAGGATAATCAGCAATCCCAAAATCAGTACCAAATGCACTCTCAAGCATAGATGAAGTAGTAACAGAAAAGCTTGTTCCATAATCCCAGTAGGTAGCACCCTCGGGGTAAACACCATCGGGAGCATACTGTTTAAGGGCACCTGGCATCCCATCCAATGAGCGACTTATGGTTTTTACAGCTAATTCAGGATCCTTTTCAGCAATGGCAATGGCTGCCGCAATCATACCTCCGTTACAAACCTGGTTCCAGTTATTTGTGCCTGAGACCCAACCAGGATCCTCTTTACCGCCAAAACTGGGTTTAATTCCTTTTTCAATCAATGAAGTTTTTGCCAGTTCCACTGAGGCTTTGGGTAATGCGCTTCCGGCCCAATCGACCGCGATAGCTACTGCCAGTGACATCTCTGCCACATCAAGAAAGTGTGAAGGATTCCAGTCGGTAAAATTGCAAACGGCTGTAACTTCATCATTAATCCTTTTAAGAACTTTTGAATCCTTATCTATCCTGTACACCATTGAAAGAATACTCATCCTGTATAACATTTCGCGAGAGGTACCAAGTAATCTGCGTCCCACAACATTCCGGGTCAATAACGGTTTTGTCTGAATATCAGCTGCATTGAGTTTCATAGCCTCATAATAGTTTTTTACTACCGGGTCGGTTTTAATTTTAATCTTCAACTCTTTTTCAATAGAAGATGTCAGTATGAGTCGCGGACTTGATTTTCTCAATTGGGCTTTCAGGTATTGTACCGTAATCGGATTTTCAAGTTTAACCGTCCCATTATTACCGGTCTTAGATCCCTGGCCTTTCAGACAGGAATAGGTTATCGAAGTAATTGGCAATATCAGAACGAAATAAAAAAGAAAAGAAAAGCGAATAATTTTTATTTTCATAGCTTCTGTTTTTTATGTATAGTAAAATTATTTTTTTATAAGAAGTATCAATCCAGACCCTATCATCAGTCTTAATATTCAAGACAAAATTATCTTTCTGAAAATGTCGGGTGTAAAAAACCCACGTCACCAATAAAGATAACAAATTGTCAGTGTCTGAAGAAGGTTTTAACTTTGTTTAGCTAAACAAATAAATTTTCAATCCCTGGTTAACCGTCTATTTTGCAAAAACAATAGGTTTGTAAACCCGCATTTTAACAGCCCTGTCCCTGATGACTAAAGTATCAGTTGCAGAATAGGTATTAGCCCCGGATGTCAACTGATAATTTATATGAATGGCATCCCGTTTTTTATTTCCCCATTCATCTGCATCACTCATGAATTTGCCGCTTCCTGTTATGGTAAAGGTTGAACCTGTAGCCTCGGTAATCGTACAATTGCCATTATCCGAAAATGTCAGATTCATTTTTAATACGCCCGGGATCAGTGCTGAATGCGAACTGCCCTGAACAGTGACCTGGTTTTTACTGGTGGTTACCAGACTCCATATTTCGTTATCAACAATATATTTTGTACGATAAACATTTGTCTCAAGTACTGTGGCAGATGCATTCTTTACTACATTGGTTCCACGATGAAGGTACATTCCATGATAAGGATTTATAAAATTTATGGCAAACATGGTAAAATCTTTAGGTAGTATATCCCAATGAGCATCAACTCTTGGATCGGGATTCAATTTAGTTGTTTTACCACGCAGGACAGAGTCAATATTTGTTGCACTAACTATGCGTAACGGAATTACATAACCTAATTTTATAGCCAGTGGATCATCAAAAAATGCATCGGTTAACTGTACTTCAATACTTCCTGTTACTTTACCTGCAGGGATTATTAATTTATCAGATGAACTTAAAGAATAATATGCCGGCGGAAGTAAACGAATTGTATCTTTGGTTGATTCAAACAATACCTTATCACAAAGACTTTGAGCAACTTCAATCTTAAACTCCCTGTCCTGCTTATTTGAATAGACTCCGCCAAATGCGGCAGATATCAGGAATTTATGATTGTTATCATTAGTGTTGTCGTAAATATAATCGCCCAATACAAGGGTCCGTACCGGATACTGATAGGGGAAATAACCAGCCGTATAATCAAAATCTGGAAATTCATTCTTCTGGTTTTCGCAAGCAATCAACCCGGTAACTAGTGTTAGTATTACTAATATCTTCTTCATATCTTAAAATTATTTCCTGTTAATTTTATCCCCAATGTTTTACAATATAATTCCTACCACCCTTCGTTTTGAATAAGAGCGTTAAACTTGACAATTTCTCTTTCCGGAAGAGGGCCATAATGCATGAAATCGTTATTATAAGTGCGTGATTCAACATCGACAACTGTAAAACTTGTATTGTTTTTGTTTATATTGATGCCTTTTGCAGCCTCTGTTAAATCGGCTTTCCACCGGCGCAAATCCCAGAAACGGAAGCCCTCAAAACAAAGCTCAAGTCTTCTCTCGTTACGGATTAAATCCCGCATAGCTTCTTTGGTAGTTATTGAGGCAAGGTAATTGTCGGGCTGTGTTATACCGGCACGCTTGCGGATAGCAGCAATAACATTACGGGACGAAAAACCATTAGCTCCGGTTCCATCTGGTCCCCATGCCTCATTGGCAGCTTCGGCATAAATAAGAAATATTTCAGTATATCGCATGTGGACCTCATAATGTTTCTTGGTACTTATAGAAACAGGATCCATGTTCACATCTTCCCTTAACAGTTTTCTTAAATAATACCCTGTGCGTGTTGAGGTTTGTAAAGAGTCTTTGGCATTTACACCGCCTCCAACACCGGTTTTAATGGTTGTACCCCTCATTAGACTTCCATTATAAACGATGTATAGTGATAAACGGGGATCACGGTCGGCATAAGGATTAGCCGGATTATAAAGGCTTGACAGGTGAGAAATCGGGTAGCCATTTGCCATCGGGAATGCATCGACCAGGTTCTGGGTCGGATTAACATTGCCATTTCCATATAATGATGGCGGAAAATTGGACTGCTCCCTGGTGTTTGAAGTAACGATTGCCCTTCTCCACACCATCTCCTTCTGGTCTATATTTGATGCCATGTTTATAGCATCGACTCTTGTCTGATCAAAAAACCTGTGTCCAACCGGATCAAGTCCGGCTATCCCGCCAATACCGTTAATAGTAGCACCGGCGTAATTTGCAGCTTTTTCCCATAAAACCACATCATTATCCGAAAAAGTAGGACTGGCAGCCAATAAGGCCACACGGGCTTTAAAAGCTTTTATGATACGGCCGCTTATCCGTTGATTGGTCCGGGTGCCAAATACTGCATTATAGTTGGTCACGTTGACCCCCTCCAGTCCCGGCGGAAGCTGGCTCGCATTAGTGATGTCTTTATAGTCGTCCATGGTAAGGTATTCAAGGGCCTTATTAAGATCGGAATAGATATGATTAACAGATTCGGCAAAAGTAGCTCTGGGGACATTGAAGTTATCATCAACATTAATGAATTTATCATAAAGAGGGGTACCCAACAATTCACTGTTGACAGCTACACCACCAACTGTTTGTAAAAGATGGTATTGAAACAAACCTCTTAAGGCATACGCCTCACCTTTGAAGCGTCTGGCGTACATCATGTTAATTTCATTATCGGTCCACTTCCAGGCAACGGTATCTATAATATCTATAAAATTATTAATGTATAAAATGGCCGCATTGCAGTTATCCCATTGACTTACAGGGTTATAAAGAGCCGACCACTCGCCGGTGGCCATTCGGAGGTATTGGTCCAGCTTGTTGCTTGTCACAGCATCATCAGTGGCAACATCGTTAAAACTTAAGCTGTTGGTTGGGATTCTGACGTATGCTGTCATTATTAAGCCTTCAGCAAATCCCGGGTCGTTATAGATCCGGTCAATAATACTATGATTATCATTTTCAGGCTGCAGTAATTTTTCACAGGCACCAAAGGATAATGACAATATCAATAGTAAGGAGTATATTTTAAGTAACCTCATGATTATTTTATATTTAGTTTATTAAAACACTGTTTTTACACCTAATGAAAATGAACGGTAATATGGCTCACTTCCCACACTTAATTCTCTCATCTCCTTATGTTTCGAAATAGTCATAAGCCAGGAACCATCCACAAAGAAACTAAGCTTTTTCATCCTGAGCATCTGAGTAATTGTCTCCGGCATATCATAGGTCAACTGCATCCTGTCCAGAGTAAAGTAGTTATCCCTGTAGAGCCAGAAAGTTGAGTTACGGAAGTTATTTGAGTTAGCAAGCGAGCTCAACCTCGGAAAGGTTGCTGTCGTTTTAGTTGCTTCTGTCCAACGGTTCCTGACAAATTCTGTATACTTATCGTTGCCGTCTACCCAGTAGTAATTTCCGGTGATATATGAATCAGCTCCCATACGTCCGGTACCCATGGCGAACAAAGTAAAGTTCTTATAGGATATTTTCAGGTTCAATCCATAAGCAAATGGCGCCTGTGAACGGCCAATCTGAACTTCATCATTTGGATCTATGATCCCGTCATTATTCTGGTCAACATATTTAATATCACCGGATTTCACGTTACCGAATGCCTGCAACTCATGGCTGGCAATATCAGCCTGATTCATAAAGAATCCATCAGCAACCAGACCAAATATTGCATCAACCGGACGGCCTGTCCTGTACTGGTATTGATTGGCGTAGATCTCATCCCTTTTCTTTACATCTGAGTCAGAATAGAGCCCATTAGCCCCAATAGTTAAAACGAGGTCACCAAAACTCCGGTTAAAGGATAATCCTAATTCTGCTCCCATGTAGTCATTCTCATCGAAATTCTCGTAAGGAATATAGTTCGTATAAAAACTCGGATACTTGGTTTGAGGTCTTGTTATCTGATCTGAATAAGCGCTCGTGAAAATATTTACATCCACCCCTATCATACGATCAAAAAATAATCCTTCAAATCCTAAATTAAGTTCTTTGCGTTTCTCGAAAAACAGTTGGCTGTTGCCTCCGTAACTTGATATTGTTCCTGAGTTTGACCATGTCCCTTCATACCAGGAATAACTTCCCGATCTGGTGTAAACATTATCGTAATAATAAAAACCGTCAATCCCGGCATCGGAGTTCATTATACCACCGGTGATACGAAGTTTCAGATAATCAATTGCTGATACTGCTGACATAAATTCCTCGGAACTGATAACCCATGCTAAGCCCAGAGACGGAGAGATTTTACTCCGGTTACCATCAGGCAACTTAACTGAACTAACATAGGCACTGCTGAAATCAACAAGGTACATATTTCTATAACTGTAACCCAGACGCAGACCCAGATTAACATTTTTATTTCCCTGGAAGTCACCCTGTACCTTATATCTGTTACCGTACCCTAACAGGGAACCGCTGATATGGTGAACATCACCGAAAGCCCTGTCATAGTCCAGCAACCCATAAAAACCAAATCTCCTTCCATAGTAAGAGTTTCCAACATTCTGGCTGCCACTGCGTGTATCAATACCATATTTCACCAGACTTACAATTGAATCCACTGCGGAATCCCAGGCAGGTCTATAAACAGAATATGTATTATTAATAGCCTGGTCATATCTTGTATAAAGATCAAAGCTCACATTGGTATGAAATGCCAGACCTTCGACAAATTGCTTCAAGTCAAAATCTATCCTGTTGTTAAAGGAAAAAGTACGTTGAATATTTTCATTGACTCCTCCGGAATAACCATTAGCAATTGGATTCGTTAAATAACTCAATGTTCCACCAAGCAAATACATCCCGTTAACATCATT
>Ga0265292_1001557_pt1 | contig 19664 bp, 18 predicted proteins | sample Munlanlewell296A_FD_189080 | JGI IMG/M metagenome (GOLD analysis project Ga0265292, IMG submission 189080) | Leachate microbial communities from a municipal landfill in Southern Ontario, Canada - Leachate well 296A | ecosystem: Engineered > Solid waste > Landfill > Unclassified | place: Canada... | reverse complement strand
CCCGATATCGGAAAGCGCCGACTGGCAAGCGGTATCCACCATGCACATCGAGTCCGCGCTCAAGGTGTTGAAGGCGCGCAACGACAAGGTGGTCGCTTGGTCGGCGACGTCGGCCAGCGACGCGAGCGAGGACCGCACGGTCTCCAACCCCGAGCGAATGGCCTTGACGCCCTCGCCCAACGCCAGGGCCCCACTGCGTATCTCCAGAGCTCCGGTTCGGGCGTGATCGAGACCGCCGGAAAGCTCCGGCATTCGCGCCTCGATCCGGCGAAAACCCTCCCGAATCTGAACCAGACCGTCCCCCGCTTGCCTCAAGCCGTTCGCCGCCTCTTCGAGCTTGTCGGGCAAGCTTGCCAACTCGCCCGTCCCGTTGGAGCTGAAGCCCAGGCCCACCAGGTCCTCGGCCCTGATTTGACCGCCCGTCGGCTGGGGCAAGGAGCGCACTCGAGCCACGGCGCCGAGCTTCTTCAAGTTCACCGTCAGCGCATCGACGGCCCGGAAATTGGCGTCTTCCCAAACCGTCGTGCCCTTCGGCATCTCCAGAAGCACCACCACCGGGGAGACCTCGCCCTTGTCGAAGTGCCTGGCGACATCGGCAAAGCCCTGCACGGAGTCGGTCTCGGACGGCAGATCCTGGAGCACGTCGTAGTTGAGCCGGCTGTGCACGACCGCCGAAGCCGGGGGAACCAGCAGCAGCAGGGCGATCGCCAGGACCCGCGCAGGGTGACCCAGCACCATCGCCGCTATGCGGTCCCAGATCGTCACAGCTTGCCCTCCACATCGGCCATATGCGCGTGGGGCACCATCGGCTGTCGCTCCGGATGGCCCGGCCAGAACAGCGACTTACCCAGCAGCCGCATCAGGGAAGGCGTGAGGGTCAGTCCCGCCAGCAGCGTGACCCCGGCGGCAACCACCATCGCCGGGCCGATCGTGCGGTACAGGCCGAACCTGGCCACGCCCTGGCTCGCAAACGCCACCATGACCGCGGCGGCGCTCGAGGCGATGACCGCCCCCACGATGGCGACCGTCCCGGCGAGCAGGCGGCGGCGCTCCCGCTTGTCGGGGGGCACGGGGTGACCGCCCAACTCCTCCTTGAAACGGGAGACGATGAACAGGCAGTAGTCGGTACCGGCGCCGAAGATGGTGGCGATCATGAAGTTCTGCACCATCGAGGAGACCCTCATCCCTGCCTGAGCCATCAGCGCGACGACCGACGTGGAAACCTGCAGGGCCACCACGATGGTCATAAGGGGGACGATCACGGCCACCGGCGACCGGTAGACCCACAGCAGGATGACGACGATGAGAATCAGGGTGATGTAGGTCGTCCGACCGACGGAATCGTTGATCGCTCGAGCCTGGTCGGCCGCCACGGCGCACGTGCCGGTGACGTGAACACTCAATCCTTCGGGGGCGGTGGCCTTGATGCGGGCGCGGATATCGCCGACGGCCTTGTTCACGGGGGGAGTGAACGGGGAGCTGGAGAAGCTGATCAGGATCATCCGCACCTTGCCGTCGGCCGAGCCCAGGCTGGCTTTCATCTCGGGTCGGCTCGAGGGACTGGAGGTGTGCGAGATGACGTCCGGCTTGGAGGGGGAGTTCAGCCAGCTCTCGAGGGACTTCAGATACTCCTCGTCCGCGGCCGTGAGGCCGGACTCACGTGTGAGGGTCACCGCCGCGGTGCGGCTGATTTCCTCGCCCGGCCAGACCCTCGCGGAGGCAAGGGAAGCCCGGACACTGGGCGAGTCCATGCTCAGGAACGCCGTCTGATCCGTGACCGCAACGTCGATCAGCTTGGGGGAAACCGCCGTCAGTAGACCCATGCCCAGGATCCAGGCCAGGATCACCAGGACGAAGAACCGGTCGACGATGTGGGCTACTGTCCTGAACAGAGCCGGCACCCCTCTCTGGGCAAGACGTCCCTTCTGCCGCCGAGACGCCCTTCTGCCCCTGAGTCGAGCATGGCTAGCCAGCTCGCCCGAGCATGTCGCCGCCCAGCATACGGGCAAGCGCGTCGCGGAGCCGAACCGAGAATTGGGGAGTGAGTCCGTCCTCGGAATGGCCGAAGCCCTCCTCTACCCATAGCTCCTTTGGCTCCTCCGCGCGTTCGAAGAGCATCTCGGCCTGCGCGATCGCGAAGTAGTGGTCGTTTGTGCCGTGCACGATCAGCAGCGGGGTGGGCGCGAGGCGGGCCACGATCTTCTCCGGCGGGATGGCGTCGTTCCAGCCCTTCAAGGAGATGCGTACGCCCAAGATCCAGCGAGCCACCGTCCGTCCCAGGCCCGTGCGCATCAGCCACGTGGCCTGTTCCAGGGCCGGACTGTCGTGCAGATAGAACTGGGCCGGCGCCGAGATGCTCACCACCAGGTCGGACCCTCCGAACAGGCCGGCGTGGCGCACCACGATCACGCCTCCCATCGACATTCCAAGGGTGGCCACCTTCTCGTGACCAAGGTCACGCGCATATGCAACCGCCGCTTGCACGTCCAGGACTTCGGTCTGACCCGTGCTAGTCGATCCAGCGCTGTCTCCATGACCCCGGAAATCCAGCGCCAGCACCGCGAATCTCTCGGAAAGGGCCTCGGCCAGGACGCGCACCTTGGGCTTCAACCGGTGGGCCAGGAAGCCGTGGCAGACGACGACGCAGACCTCGGCGCGCTCCGGCCCGGGCAGGTAGGTGGCGGCAAGGCCAACACCGTCTCGAGTCCTCAGGCGCACGTCTCGATGGGGCCCCGCGTAGCGCTGGCCCCAACCCCGCTGCACGGCCAGGCGACGAAGGGCGCAACGAGGATCACGGTTGTCGGTAGCGTCCATCCGTGCTACTTTGCAGCCCGGCCGGCCGATCGCGCAACGCAGCCGGAAGTCCGGCGGTCCGGACGCTTCGAACGGAAGGCTCCTGGCGACGATGCCCGAATCGCCACGGGGCCTTGTTGTTTTCGAGCGAGCGCCCTGAGCAGCCTCAACCAGACGGGTGATCGATGGCCAGGCTCGTGTTTCTGACCGACGCCGCGCCGGATCCCGGCGGGATTCTTCCGGCCCTCGCCCACATCGGCCACGAGGTCACTCGCTTGCCCGCGGACACCTCGAGTCTCCTACCGGCGGCGGAAGCCGACCTCGTGATCGTGGACGCCGTGGACAACCTGGAGGCGGGAGCGGCCCTGGTCCGGCTCGCCCGCGCCGCAGACGACACTCGCCCGGTGCTGGCCGTGCTCTCCGAGGCGAACTCGGTGGCCTTCCAGCCCTCGTGGGGCGCAGACGATTTCGTGCTTTCCACCGCAGGGCCGGCCGAGCTGGGCACGCGAATCCGGGTGATGCTTTCGCATCGGGACACCCCCGAGCAGGACAAGCCCGGTCTGATCAAGCTTGGAGCGCTGGTCGTCGACGAGCCCACCTACCAGGTGCGCCTACGGGGCGAGCCCCTGGACCTGACCTTCAAGGAGTTCGAGCTGCTGAAGTTCCTGGCCACGCACCCGGGACGCGTCTTCACGCGCAGCCACCTGCTGCAGGAAGTCTGGGGCTACGCCTATTACGGGGGCACCCGCACCGTCGACGTGCACGTGCGAAGACTCCGAGCCAAACTCGGGCCCGACCACGAAGCATTGATCGCGACCGTTCGCAACGTGGGCTACAAACTGGTTCCGCTTCAGCCGCGCAAGTCCGACCGAAGCTGACCCGGGCCAGGCTCTCACCGACCCATCGCGCCGGGAAAGGGAACGACACAAGACTTCGTCTTGCCCGAGCCCAATCCCCGGACGTAACCGTCATCGTCGAAGGGGGCGGATGACTTCGGAGGACTTCGCCTGTCGGAGGACTTCGCGTTGACACCCGCGCGCGGCGACCTCTACCATGGGTCGCTGCCCTGAGGGGCCGCTAGCTCAGTTGGTAGAGCACCGGACTTTTAATCCGGGTGTCGAAGGTTCGAGGCCTTCGCGGCCCACGAGCCCCCATCGTCTAGCGGCCCAGGACGCCGCCCTTTCAAGGCGGTAGCGCGGATTCGAATTCCGCTGGGGGCACGTCTTGAGAACCGAACGCATGGCCCAGTAGAGGAGTCTGGAGTCCTCGTCACCCTGTCAAGGTGAAAATCACGGGTTCAAATCCCGTCTGGGCCGCTCGGCATACCACGGACGCCGATCGCAGTCTTTGCCGCCGGGGAACGCGTTGGTTTCCGGCCTCGGTCCCAACGACGGTGGCGGTTGCGGGCAGGTAGCTCAGTTGGTAGAGCGTCCGGCTGAAAACCGGAAGGTTCGGCGGTTCGATCCCGTCCCTGCCCACGCGAGAGAACTGAAAACGGCGGCTCACAGGCCGCCGTTTCGCCTTTTCCGGGCTTCACTCCTCCGGGCAGCGGAACACGCGAGTCCTGCCTCCACCCTCGCGCCGGGCGGCGTAGAGGGCGTTCTCCACCTCGAACATCAGGTCGTCGGCGCGAAGATCCGCGTCGGGCCGGTAGGCCGAAACCCCCGCACTGACGGTGGTCTCGTGCGGCGATGCCCAGGAAAGGGTCTCGACCCCGCGGCGTAGCCGCTCCGCAAGCAGGAACGCCGAGCCCACGGCCGTATCGGGCAGCAGCAGTGCCACCTCCCCACTGCTGTAGTCGGCCGCCACGTCCATCCCGCGAAGGTTGGCGTGAAGGAACTCCGCGATCCCATGGTCGAGGTCGCTCGCCGGAGGCGGAGGGGTATCAGGACGCAGCAAGACCACGGAGACGGATTCGCCGTATCGGCGTGCCCGGGCGACTTCTCGGGAAAGGCACTCCTCAAAGTACCAGCGCCGATAAAGCCCCCGCTCCCCCAGGCCCGGCGACATCGCCAGCGCCGCGTTGTTCATGTCCAGCCCCAGTCTCGGCGGGACGCGGTCAAGGAAATCCGCGGATGGTCCCGCCGTGCTCAGACAGAGTAGCGCCGCTTCATGCCGAATTCGCCTTGCCCCGGCTAGCCGGCGGCGGCGGCGCGGTACGGAAACTCATCGTGCCCCTCCAGCAGTCGCCGCACCTCGGATTCCCGGTAGCGGCGGTGCCCGCCCAGGGTGCGGATGCTGGTGAGCTTGCCGGCCCTGGCCCAGCGGGTCACGGTCTTGGGGTCGACCCTGAACATGGCTGCCACTTCGGCCGGCGTCAGCAGGGCCTCGGTCATCCTTTGCTCCCGCTTCATTGGGACCTCCCGGACCAGCAGTAAGAATCGGGACTTAACTGGCTTTTGTCCCAAGTATCGCGAATGGCTACCGCCCTGGCGATAGCACGACGGCGTCAATTCATCTGATCAAAACAGGCCACTCGTCCCGCGAACACTTGGCTCCAAGAACCCGCCGGATCCCAATCTGGCAAAGCGGCCGGGCCGTGTCACCGAGAGACAAACGGGGCGCCCGGCCCGGCTGCGCCGGGCCTGCGTACTCGGCTCGGGTCAGGGCTGGCGGCCCAACATCTCCAGGTAGAGCTTGGTGGGCAGGTCGTTCTCGAGCGACATCGGGTACTCGCCGTTGAAGCAAGCCCGGCAGAATCGGTTGGCGTCCAGACCCACGGCGGCCACCAGCCCTTCGAGCGTGAGGTAGCCGAGGCTGTCGGCGCCCAAGAAGGCGCGTACCTCCTCCACCGTCAGGTCGCTCGCGATCAGTTCGGTGCGCGTGGCCATGTCGATACCGAAGAAACAGGGCCAGCGAACCGGGGGCGAAGTGATGCGAAGGTGAACCTCGGTGGCTCCGGCCTCGCGAAGCATCCCCACGATCTGGCGCGTGGTGTTGCCGCGCACGATCGAGTCGTCCACGACGACGAGGCGCCGGCCGCGGATGCTCTCCCTCAGGGGATTCAGCTTCAACCGGATGCCGAGCTGGCGGATCTCCTGGGAGGGCTGGATGAAAGTGCGACCCACGTAGCGGTTCTTGACCAGTCCCTCACCGAAGGGAATCTCCGACTCCTCGGCGAACCCGGCGGCCGCCCCGTAGCCGGTGTCGGGCACGGGAATCACCAGGTCGGCGTCGGCCGGCTGCTCACGCGCAAGCATCCGCCCCATCGACCGGCGAGCGGCATGCACATTGCGCCCGGCCATGTCCGAGTCGGGGCGGGCGAGATAGACGAACTCGAATATGCAGTGCGCCGGTGAGGCCTCGGCGAAGCGGCGCGAGCGAAGCCCGTGCGCGTCCACGATGACCATCTCTCCGGGCTCGACCTCGCGCACGAAGCGGGCCCCCACGATGTCCAGCGCCGCGGTCTCACTGGCTATGATCACGGTCCCGTCCGGCAGACGCCCCACGCACAGCGGGCGCAGGCCGAAAGGGTCACGCACGCCGTAGAGCGTCTGCTCGTCCATGATCACCAGCGAGTAGGCGCCCTTGAGCTGGGGCGCGACGCGCGCGATGGCCTCCTCGAGCGACAGGTCGGCCTCGCGGGCCAGCAGCGTGGCCACCAGGTCGGAGTCGCTCGTGGCGCCCATCCGGTCGCCCCGGCCGACCTTGGCGGCAAGCTCCACGGTGTTGACCAGGTTGCCGTTGTGCCCCAGAGCCAGCCCGCCGGAAACCGTGGTCTTGAACGTAGGCTGCGCATTCTCCCAGCGGCTGGAGCCGGTCGTGGAGTAGCGGGTGTGGCCGATACCCAGATGGCCCTGCAACGACACGAGGGTGTTCTCGTCGAAGACCTGGGATACAAGGCCCATCTCCTTGCGCACCACGATCGAGCGGCCGTCGGAAACGGCGATGCCGGCCGACTCCTGCCCGCGGTGCTGGAGGGCATACAGCCCATAGAAGATGTGCTTGGACACCTCGGTGCCCGGCGGCGCCCAGATGCCAAAGACGCCACAGGCTTCGCGAGGGCCCTCGTCCAGGCCTTCAGCGAACGGCCGACTGGCCAATACCTCTCCAACGGGCGTGGGGATTGGACATCAAGTATACCGGGATCCTACTCACAGTCCCTCACTCATGAGACGTGGCAGCGGTGAGCGCCTCGCCTCGCCAAGCTCGGTCACAGACAGATCCAGCACCCCGTCGATGTTGACCCGGTCTCCGCCCACCTGGCCCAGCCGCAGCGCCGGCACCTCCCAGCGGTCGGCCATCGCCCGCAGGTCGTCCTCGGCCTCAGGACAAACGCTGACCAGCACCCGCGACGCCGACTCGGAGAACAGCCAGACATGCGGGGCCTTGCGCTGAGGCAGGTGAAGATCCGCGCCAATCCCTCCGGCGATGGCACTCTCCGCCAGTGCCACCCCCAGGCCCCCCTCGGAAAGGTCGTGAGCGGAAGAGAGCAGCCCGGCGGAAATGGACTCCACCAATAGCTTGTGCAGCCTGGCTTCCAGGTCGAGGTCGATCGATGGGGGCAACCCGCCGAGCACGCCATGGATAACGCGCGAATACTCGCTGCCGCCGAACTCGACCATGGTCGGCCCGAGGAGCCACACCGCGTCGCCCGAGGCGCGGAAAGCGTTGCCGCAACGCCGCTCGACGTCCTCCAGCAAACCCAGCACGCCCACGACCGGCGTGGGGTGAATGGCCTCACCGGAGGTCTCGTTGTAGAAGCTGACGTTGCCGCCCGTGACCGGCGTACCCAGGCTGCGGCAGGCGTCGCCCATCCCGCGGATCACCTCCGCGAACTGCCACATGACGTTGGGGTTCTCGGGGTTACCGAAGTTGAGGCAGTTGGTCACCGCCACCGGCTGCGCGCCCGTGCAGGCCACGTTGCGCGCGGCCTCCGCGGTGGAAAGCGCCGCCCCGGTGTAGGGGTCGAGGTAGGAGTAGTGGCCGTTGCCGTCCGTGGAGATCGCGATCCCACGACTGGAATTGGGCAGCCGCAGCACGGCCGCGTCACCGGTCGGGCCCTCGAGAGTGTTGTGCTGGACGAGGAAGTCGTACTGCTCGTAGACCCAGGCGGCATCCGCCTGGTTGGGGTCGGAGAGGATCTTGACCAGAGCCTCTCCCAGATCCTCGGGCACCGGCAGCCTGGAGAGGTCCGTCGCCTGCACGCGGTCCAGCCACTCCGGGCGTTCCATCGGCCGCTCATACACCGGGCCCTCGTCGGCCAGGCTGCGCGCCGGGATCGAGGCCACGATCTCGCCCTTCCAGTGCACCTCGAGTATGGAACCCTCGGTGACCTCACCGATGCGCGTGGCCGGCACACCCCACTTGGCGCAGATCGCCTCGACTTCCTCGGCGTTGGAAGGGGCGACGATCGCCAGCATCCGCTCTTGCGACTCCGACATCGCGACCTCGAAGGGCTCCATGCTCGACTCGCGAAGCGGTACCCGGTCCATCCACACCCGCATGCCGCGATGGCCACGCGAGGCGGTCTCGCACGTGGCGCAGGTGAACCCGGCGCCGCCCAGGTCCTGTAGCCCTTGTAGCAGGCGCTTCTCGGCCAGCTCCAGGCAAGCCTCGATGAGCAGCTTCTCGCGGAAGGGGTCGGCCACCTGGACACTGGGTCGTTTGGCCTGGCTCTCCTCGTCAAAGGTGGCGCTTGCCAGCACCGATACCCCACCGATGCCGTCGCGTCCGGTCTTGGCGCCTAGCAGGATGGCGACGTCGCCCACTCGGTCGGCCCGGCCGTGCAATATACGGTCGGCCGGCAGCACGCCCACGCACAGCGCGTTGATCAGCGGGTTGCCCGCGTAGCAGGGGTCGAAGCGAAGCTCTCCGCCCACGGTCGGCACACCGATCGAGTTGCCGTACTGACCGATCCCGTGCACGACCCCCCGCACGAGGTGGCGGGTGAGCGCGTCGGTCGGGTCACCGAAGCGCAAGGAATCCATGATGGCGACCGGCCGAGCACCCACCGCCAGGATGTCGCGAACGATGCCGCCCACGCCGGTTGCCGCACCCTGGAAGGGCTCCACGAACGAAGGGTGGTTGTGGCTTTCGATCCGGAAGGTCACCGCCAGGCCGTCGCCGACGTCCACTATGCCGGCGTTCTCGCCCGGGCCCATGAGCACGCGGGGGCCCTTGGTCGGCAGGGTCGCCAGGTGGACCTTGGAGGACTTGTAGGAGCAGTGCTCCGACCACATCACCGAGTACATGGCGAGTTCGGTGGTCGAGGGCTCTCGCCCGAGTACGCGGCAGATCTCCTCGTACTCGTCGGGTTTGAGCCCGAGCTGGGAGTAGCCGGGCGCGCTCGATGTCGCCTCCGCCGCGCTCATCGGCCCACCCCCGCGAGATGCTCGGAGATGAGCGAGCCGAAGATCGCCCGCCCGCCCGTGGGCCCGAGCAGGGAGTCAACCGCGTGCTCCGGGTGGGGCATCATTCCCAGGACGTTGCCGGAGGAGTTGCGTATGCCGGCGATGTTTCCGAACGAGCCGTTGGGGTTGGCCTCCTCGGTAACCCGGCCCGACTCGTCGCAGTAGCGCAGCACCACCTGGTCGTTGTCCTCCAGGCTCTTCAGAGTCTCGGCGTCGGCGTAGTAGCGGCCTTCCCCATGCTTGATCGGGATGCGGATCACCTCGCCCAGACGGGCGGCCCGGCTCCAACGGCTCTGCGCCGACTCCACGCGCAGGTGGACCCACCGGCAGATGAAGGCAAGACCCGAGTTGCGCAGCAGGGCCCCCGGCAGCAACCCGGCCTCACAGAGAATCTGAAACCCGTTGCAGATTCCCAGAACCGGACCGCCGGACTCGGCGAAGTCGCACACCGCGCCCATGACCGGAGCGAAGCGTGCGATCGCTCCGGTCCGAAGGTAGTCTCCGTAGGAGAAGCCGCCCGGCAGCACCACCGCGTCGACCCCTTTTAGGTCCGCGTCGTTGTGCCAGAGGGCCACCGGCTCGCCGCCCATGACGGCGACGGCATGAAGCGCGTCCCGGTCGTCATTGGACCCCGGGAAGGTCACCACGCCAACTCTCATCCGCAAAGCGCTCCTCTACAGCTCGATCTCGTAGGTGAATTCCTCGATGACGGGATTGGACAGCAGCCGCGTGGCGAGATTCTCCACCTTGCGCGCAGCTTCCTCGGGTGAGCTCTCGTCGATCTCGAGCTCGATGTGCTTGCCGATGCGCACCTTGTGCACGTCCGGATAGCCGAGTGTCGGCAGGGCGACCTCGACGGTCTGGCCCTGCGGGTCCAGGATCTCCTGCTTCAACATCACGTCGATGGCAACGCGCGCCACTTCGTCTCCCTTCCTCTCCTGCCCGCACTCGCACGGCCGACAACAAGCGGTCATGAGTCCAGGCCTGTCCTAGGATTCCAGGTAATCCTTCAAACTGCGCCCGGTGATACGTTCGTAGGCCTCCGCATAGCGAGCCGCCGTCCCGTCGACCACGCCGGCGGGAAGCTCGGGCCCGGGGGGCGTCTTGTCCCAGTCCGACGTCTCCAGCCAGTCTCGCACGTACTGCTTGTCGAACGACGGCTGGGCTCCGCCCGGCCGGTAGGAATCGGCAGGCCAGAAGCGCGAGGAGTCCGGAGTGAGCGCCTCGTCGACCAGGATCAGATCCTCGCCCACCACTCCGAACTCGAACTTGGTGTCGGCGATGATGATCCCCCGCGTTGCCGCGTAGGCGGCGGCCGCGGAGTAGAGCGCGAGGGTTAGATCCCTCAGCCGCGCTACGACTTCCGCGCCCACGATCTCGGCGGCCCGCTCCTCGGAGACGTTCTCGTCGTGGCCGACGCCGGCCTTGGTGGAAGGCGTGAAAATCGGCTCGGGTAGCTTATCGGATTCTCTCAAACCCCCCGGCAGCCGCACGCCGCAGACCTCGCCCGTCTGCCGGTACTCCTTCCAGCCCGAGCCGGAGAGGTAACCGCGGGCGACGCACTCGATCGGGACCACTCTCGCCCGGCGCACCAGCATGGAACGCTTGCGCAGCCAGTCACGGTGGGCGGCCAGCTCGGCCGGATAGGCCTCGGCGTCGGCCGTGATGAGGTGGTTGGCCACGATGCCGGCGAGTGAGTCGAACCAGAACAGCGAGAGCCCGGTCAGCACCGCTCCCTTGTTGGGGATTGGTGTCGGCATCACCACGTCGAAGGCCGACAGCCGGTCGCTGGCCACCAGCAACAGCCGGTCCTCGCCGATGGCGTAAAGCTCGCGGACCTTGCCGGAGCCCAAGTGCCGCAAGCCCTCCAGGGCGGTTGTCTCGCTCATCGCTCCTCCGGGTCAGACAAGAGCCGCCACACGCTCGAACACCCCGCCCAGATTCGCGAAGTAGCGCATGGGATCGAAGAGACGGTCGAGGTCGGCCGCGGAGAGAACTGCCGCCGCCTCGGGCTCGGCCGGCAACGTCTCGCGGAACGGGGTGCCCTCGTTCCACGTGCGCATGGCCGCGGCCTGCACGACGCGGTATGCGGCCTCCCGGCTCATACCTGCGTCCACCAGGTGCAGCAGCACGCTCTGGCTGTAGACCAGTCCCCCGGAGGATTCCAGGTTGGCGCGCATCCGCCCGGGGTGCACCGTCATCCCCTCGACCAGCCTGAGGGTCAGATGCAGCATGTAGTCCAGGCAAATGGCCGTGTCGGGCAGGATCACCCGCTCGACCGAGGAGTGAGAGATGTCGCGCTCGTGCCAGAGCGCAACATTCTCCATCGCCGCCATCGCGTTGGCGCGAAGCAGCCGCGCCAGGCCGCAGATGCGCTCGCAGATGATGGGATTGCGCTTGTGCGGCATCGCGGAGGAGCCCTTCTGCCCCTTGCCGAACGGCTCCTCGACCTCGCGCACCTCCGTGCGCTGGAAGTGGCGAACGGCCAGGGCGATCGTCTCCAGCGCGGTCCCCGCCAGAGCGCAGGCCGCGACGAGTTCCGCGTGGCGGTCTCGCTGCACGACCTGGTTGGCGGCCGGAGCCGGCGTCAGGCCCAGCTCACGGCAAACGTAGGCCTCGACGAAGGGGTCCACGTTGGAATAGGTGCCTACCGCGCCCGAGATCTTGCCCACCGCGATCGTCTCGCGCGCCCGGCACAAGCGAGTCCGCGCCCGGTCGCACGCGAAGGCCCACAACGCAACCACGTGCCCGAAGGTGGTGGGCTCCGCATGCACTCCGTGGGTGCGCCCCACCATCACGGTGTCGCGATGCGCAAGCGAGGTGTCACGAAGCAGGGGGACGAGCCGGTCCAGCTTGGCCAGCAGCAAGTCGCAGGCGGCAACCAGCTGGACGGCCAGCGAGGTGTCCAGCAAGTCCGAGGAGGTCATGCCGTAGTGGACGTAGCGCGAGGCGTCCCCCGCGATCCCCTCACCGAACGCGGTGAGGAAGGCAATCACGTCGTGCTGGGTGGTCTCCTCGATCTCGGCCACCCGGGCCGGATCGGGAACCGGGGCGACGCGGATGGCCTCCAGCGCCTCCCGAGGGACCAGCCCCAGCTCGGCGTGCGCCTCACAAGCGAGGACCTCGACTCGGACGAAAGCCTCGAATCGGGCGCGTTCGGTCCACACCGCTCCCATCTCGGGAAGCGTGTAGCGCGGGATCACAAAGAACCTCCGTCTGGTCCGATGCGCACCGTGCTCACGGGGGCCGGCACACTAGAAGCGAAGCCCCTCGGCGAGCTGCTCCTTGAACTCCCACAGAGCGCGGCGCAGGTCGGGGTTGGACAGGGCCAGCATCTGCACGGCCAGCACCGCGGCGTTGGCTGCGGCGTCCAGCCCGACCGTGGCGACCGGCACGCCGCTGGGCATCTGGACGATCGACAGCAGCGAGTCCAGCCCGGAGACGTGCTTGCCGTAGATCGGCACCCCGATCACCGGCACGACGGTGTGGGCGGCCAGCAGGCCGGGGAGCGCGGCGGCCTTGCCGGCACCCGCGATGATGACGGCTATGCCCCGCTCTTCCACCTCGGCCGCGTAGTCGGAGAGCAGTCCGGGGTTGCGGTGCGCCGAGATCACGCGCTGGTCGAAGGGCACCCCGAACTTCTCGAGGATGGCGCCGGCGGGGGCCATGCGTTCCTCATCGGATATGGACCCCATCACGATTCCTACCAGGGGAACTGCCAAGGTCTCGGCCCCTTCGCTCACTGGACCTGCGGCTGTCGCCGGGCCGATTCTACCCGCGCGCGGCGGCCTCCGCGATGTCCATCCGATAGTGGCAGCCGTCAAAGGAGATGCGCTTGACGGCCTCATAGGCCGTGTCCCGGGCTTCGGCCAGGTCGGAGCCCAGAGCCGAAACCCCCAGCACCCGCCCGCCCGATGTGACGATCTCGCCGCCCTCGCGCCTGGTGCCGGCATGGAAAACCTGCACGTCCTCGAGCGCACCCGCCGCCTTGAGCCCGCGGATGGGACTGCCCGTCTCGTAGCGGCCGGGGTATCCGCCCGAGGCCATGACCACGGTGACCGCCGCCTCGGGGGACCATTTGGGTCGGTAGTTGGTGAGGTTGCCTTCCACGCAGGCCAGCAGAAGCTCCGCAAGGTCGGTGGCCAGACGCGGGATGACGGCCTGAGTCTCCGGATCACCGAACCGCGCGTTGAACTCCAGCACCTTCGGCCCGTCCGCGGTGAGCATCAATCCGGCGTATAGCAGGCCCGCATAGCGGCAACCCTCGGCTTCCATCGCCGCCACGGTCGGCTCCAGGACCTCCCAGCGCACCCGTGCGGCGAGGTCTTCGGAGAAGACGGGGACCGGCGAGTAGGAACCCATGCCTCCGGTGTTGGGCCCGGCATTGCCGTCCCCGACGCGCTTAAAGTCCTGCGCCTCCACCAACGGCAGCACCGCCTTGCCGTCGGAGAGGCAGAACACCGACACCTCCGGGCCTTCGAGGACCTCCTCCACGAGAACCCGATCACCCGCCGCGCCGAAGATCCGGTGCTCCAGGCAGTCCTCCAACGCGGCCCGCGCGGAAGACTCCCCATCGCAGATGATCACGCCCTTGCCCGCAGCCAGCCCGTCGGCCTTGACCACGGCGCGCCCACCCAGTTCGCGCACGAATCCCAGTGCCGGGGCGACCTCCGTGAAGACCTTCGCGCGTCCCGAGGGAACCGAGGCCGCCTGCATGATTCGCTTGGCGAAGCTCTTGCTGCCCTCCAAGCGAGCGGCGGCGCGGGAGGGCCCGAAGATGGGCAGGCCGCGCGCCTGGAACTCGTCGGCGACCCCGACCACCAGCGGCCCCTCGGGGCCGACGACGGTCAGGTCCACCCCGTGGCGCTCCGCAAACGCAGCCAAAGCGGCGGGGTCGGTGATGTCGGCCGGGGCACACTCGGCCAGTTCTTCGATGCCGGCATTGCCCGGCAGGGCCCAGATCTTCTCGACCGTCGGGTTCTGCGCGAGCTTCCAGACCAGAGCGTGCTCGCGGCCCCCTCCTCCAACGACTGCGATACGCATCTACACCCCTCCCGGCATGGGCAGCTTCCACCCCTCCAGGAACATCGTCTGCTCCCGCGAAGGGCCGACCGACACCCCGGTGACCGGCACTCCCGACATCTCCTCGAGAACCTTGACGTAGTCCTGGGCCGGCCCGGGCAGATCATCCCAGGAGCGCGCCGAGGACAGGTCACCCTCCCAGCCCGGAAACTCCTCATACACCGGCTCGCAGTGGTGCACGATCGACTGGTGGGGCGGGAACTCGGTGTAGGTCTTGCCTTCGTGGCGGTAGGCCACAGCGACGCTGATGGTCTTGAATCCGGACAGGACATCCAGCTTCGTGATGAACAGGTCCGTCAGGCCGTTCACTCGTGCCGCATAGCGCGCCACCACCGAGTCGAACCAGCCGCAGCGACGCTTGCGCCCGGTTGTCGCTCCGTACTCACGGCCTATGCCGCGCAGCGCCTCACCGATCTCGTTGTCCTGCTCGGTCGGGAACGGACCGGATCCGACTCGAGTCGTATAGGCCTTGGATATGCCGAGCACACGGTCGATCTCGCGCGGCCCCACGCCCACTCCGGTCAGGGCCCCCCCGGCCACCGGATTGGAGGAAGTCACGAACGGATAGGTGCCGTGATCGACGTCGAGCATGGTCCCCTGCGCCCCCTCGAACAGCACCCGCTTGCCTTCCCGCAACGACTGCCACACCAGCAAGGAGGTGTCGCCGATATGCGGCGCCAGTCGACGCGCATAGCCGAGATAGGCCTCGACGACGTCGGCGGGCTTGATCGGCAGGCGGTTGTAGATGCGCGAGAGAATCGCGTTCTTCTCCTTGAGGGCCGCCTCAACCTTGGCCCGGAAGATCTTCTCGTCCAGCACGTCCTGTGCCCGGATGCCCAGGCGGGCGATCTTGTCACCGTAGGCCGGACCGATCCCCCGGCCCGTGGTCCCGATCCGCGACTTGCCGAGGTAGCGCTCGGTCACCCGGTCGAGCTCGCGATGGTAGGGCATGATCAGGTGGGCGTTGTGGGATATCACCAGCTTGTCCGTCTCGATCCCGCGGCCGGAGAGCATGTCCATCTCCTCCAGCAGTACCCGAGGGTCGACCACCACGCCATCGCCGATGACCGGGATGACGTGAGGGAAGAGGATCCCTGAAGGAATGAGGTGCAGTGCCAGGGAGGTCCCCCCCACGACCACGGTGTGACCGGCGTTGTTGCCACCCTGGTAGCGGACGACCAAGTCCATCTGCCCGGCGAGCAGATCGGTGACCTTGCCCTTGCCCTCGTCACCCCACTGGGTGCCGAGAAGGATGAAGCCGGGCATCGAAAAGACCCCCTACGGACTCGCCTCGAGGAACGGACGGGACACGTAACGCCCCGGCGCAAACGCGACAGGGCGTACTGCCGATGTAGTTTAGCAACCCCCGGCTCCGGCCGCCGCACGAGACGGACTCAACCCCCCGCGCCCGCCGCCCGCAACCTACGTCTCCGGCAACCGGCCCGACCGGAGGTCTGCTGCCGGTATTCCTACCAGTGCAACCGAGGAAGCTTGTCGCGCTTGGGGCGGCCCTGCCGGCTAGCGCTCGATGCGGAACCTCACCCGCACGTGGGTGTGGTACTCGGCGATCTTGTTCTCGTGGACGACGGCCGAAGTGTCGATGATGTCCATGCCCTCGATCCCGCGCAAGCTCTTGCCGGCCTCGGCGAGCGCCTGCTCGGCGGCATCGTGCCAGTTCTTCGACGACACTCCCACCAGATCGATGCTCTTGACTACGGCCACGGTCTCCCCCTTCACTGGTCGCTTCACTGGCAACTACTCCGGCCCGTGCCGGCCGCCACATTCTACTGCCTTGCCCGTCCCATCCGGGAGGGGTAGATCCGCTTTGCGGCGACGCGATGCGAGCCTTTGGCTTATCCTTTGTGAGCAGCAACCTGGTCTCTTGGCTTCTTGCCTGCGGGGAGAGGACGGACAATCGATGGTGAAGAACTCCAAACCTCCGAAGCTCCTCGACTTCGAAGACCCGGACACGATGGAGGCGGATGACCCTCTGGCTCAGGCCGTCGCCGGGGCCGGCTGGAATCCTTCTCACTACTTGTCGTTCGTCCGGCGCCGCTCTCAGGCCGAGGCGGACGCCAGCTTGGAAGAGGCAATCGAGGCCCTGCACAAGCGCCGCCCCGGTGAGCGCCCGTTCTGGGTGCTGCCGCCGGAGGAGTGGCCGGGCCGCAAGCCGACTCGCCGTTCCGCCCCCGGGCCCGATGTGGCTGAGGCGCCCGCCCCCGTCGAACCCAAGAACCCCAAGACCGGCAAGGGCAAGTAGCGCGTACCGCCCAAGCGATCAGGCGCTTGGCGGCTATTCGGTGTAGTGCGCCCAAAGTTCCCCTACATCCGGTCGCACCACACTAGGCGGGGTACCTGGACAGAACGCCCTTGAGGCTGTCGATGAACTTCATCGACTCGGCGTGAGGGCGCTGCCAGACGTTGCGCCCGAAGATCAGGCCGCATGCGCCGGCATTCATCGACTTGGTCGCCTTGTCGATGACGACCTCGTCGCCTGCCTTCTCGCCACCGGAGAGCAGCACCAGCGAACGACCCGCCGAACGAACGACCGCGTTGACGGCCGCCTGCTCGTCCAAGTCGAGGCTCGCGTACTCCTTGGGAGTTCCCTCTTTCTTGGCCGGGGCCGGGAAGTTGACCTTCACCAGGTCGGCGCCAAGTTCGGAGGCCACGCGCGCCGCGTAGTCCACCGCGTAGAAGGAGGTGTGGCCGCCCTTGGCCTTGATCGCCGAACCGCGCGGGTAAGCCCACACGATAAGGGGGATCCCATAGGCCTCGGCGTCGGCGCGGACCTCGCGATACTGAGCCCAGTCCTGATCCTGGATCGGAGAGCCCACGTACATGGTGTAGCCGACGGCGTCCGCGCCCAGGCGCACGGCTTCGGCCACATCCGCGTGAAGCGAGGAGATCGGCTCGTCGTCCGAGGGGATTTCGGTCTTGCCGTTGAGCTTGAGGATGAGGGGAACCTCACCCGCGTAGTCCCAGTAGAACTTCTCGGCCAGACCGACCTGGATGGCCAGGCCGTTGAAGTCGCCCTCGACGGCCAGCTTCACGATGTACTTCGGGTCGCCCGCATCCGGGTTGGCGAAGAAGTCGCGCGGCCCGTGTTCCAGGCCCTGGTCGTAAGGCAGGAACAGGGCGGTGCCGTTGCGCAGCCCGTGCTTGAACAGGATGCGATGCAGTCGCGCCTTCTTCCCGCTGTTCAGACCCATCTCATTAAGAGACGGTCTCCTGACACCCGCAGTTCCCGCCATTTGGAGTCCTCCTCGCCTTCTGATGCCTTGGGGGCAAGAAGTCATTCTCACCGCGATACCCCCCAGGTTCAACCCGCGCCGTATGCCGGGATGGCGGCCCTGTCGGCACGAACCTCTGGAATCCGGCCCTTCCAGGTGGTGTAGTAGCGGTAGCCGCGCCGGGGAGCAAGCGACCGCTTCGCACCCCCGCTCGGTTTGCGGCTCTTCGGCAGGACTTTGAGCAGGAGGTGGTGGGAATGCCGGTTCCCGCGGAACTGAAGGCCCTTCTCGTCGACGCGGGTGTGATGTTCGAGATCTTGCCGCACACGCAGGCGTACACGTCGATCGAGGAGGCAAGGAGCCTCGGCGTCGTCGCCGACCAGGTCGCCAAGACGGTGGTGGTGCGCACTCGGGCGGGTGATGTGCTGGCGGTGGTTCCCGGAGGTCACCGGCTGAGCATGCGCAAGATGCAGCATGAGCTGGACGACACGCACGCCAGGCTGGCCACGGAGGACGAGCTGGCGGCGGACTTCCCGGGCTACGAGCTCGGCGCGGTACCACCGTGTGGAGGGAAGGTCTCACGCGTCTTCCTGGACCAGCGCCTCCTCGAGACCGACACCATCGTCTTCCCGGCCGGCTCCCACGCGGCGTCGGTGAAGATGAAGGCGGTCGACCTGGTGAAGGTCTGCCACCCCACCGTCGCCGATCTGGCCCGCGAGTTGGACGAGGAGCGAGCGAGGCCCTGGGAAGGCTAGGCTCAGGGCCGTGCGCATCGGCCACTCCGGCCTCGACCGGTGGCGTCGCCGGCCGGTCATCTCCCGCCCCCCGGCCGGGGGGCCCTTGTGCCGTGACCTGGTATCCTTCGGGCGAAGGGGAGTAGTCCCCGGCGCCCAGTGCGCCGGTGAGGAGATCGACAAGCGCGGTCCTTGCGCTCTGCGCCAAGGGCCCGGTCTCCCGGTCCTCGCGGCGGACGAGACCTTCGACTGGGCATTCGACCCGGCCGGAGTCTCCTCGTTCCCTTCTCCGGCCCGGAAGGAAAGGGGTTAGTTCTTGTCCGACCTTCCTTCGCGCTCGCACAGCTACCGCCGCATAGTCTTCGCCCTCGCCGCCACCACTCCCGCCGTCGTGCTTCGGCTGTCCGGCGTGCACCTGGCGGACCTCCCTTCGCTGCTAATCTTCGGAGGCGCGGTGGTGGGGGCAGCGTGCATACTCACCTGGGCCGCCGAGGCCGCGCAGATGGACGTCTCACAGGGACTGGCGATAGCTGTGCTGGCGCTTATCGCGGTCTTGCCCGAGTACGCCGTCGACCTCTACTTCGCCTGGACGGCGGGCAAGAAACCCGAGTACGCGCAGTACGCGGCGGCCAACATGACCGGATCCAACCGGCTGCTCATCGGTATCGGCTGGGCCCTGGTTGCGTTCATGGCTGCCCGCTGGATGGCCAAGAACCGCCCACGGGAGCACCGTGAACTGGATCTGCGCCCCGAAAGATCGGTCGAGATTCTCTTCCTCGCAGCAGCAAGCACCTATGCGTTCATCGTTCCGATCAAGGGCAACCTCGCCTGGTACGACTCCCTGATCCTCATCGGTCTCTTCGGCCTGTACGCCTGGCGGATCTCCGGGGCGTCAAAGGAAGAACCGGAGCTCATGGGTGTGGCCGCGACCCTCGGGGCGTTGCCCAAGAGCCGGCGGCGCCGTGCCGTCGGCTTGCTGTTCCTTGCCTCCGCGGGAGCGATCATCGCCTCCGCCGAGCCCTTCGCCGAAGCACTGATCGGAACCGGAACCCAACTGGGCATCGACCGCTTCCTGCTGGTGCAATGGTTGGCGCCGCTGGCGTCGGAGTCCCCCGAGCTCATCGTCGCGGTGATGCTGGCAATGCGCGGAAAGGGCGAAGCGGGCTTGGGGACCCTGCTCTCCTCCAAGCTGAACCAGTGGACCTTGCTCGTGGGCAGCCTTCCCATCGCATACGGCATTTCTCACGGCTCGTTCGCGCCGCTGCCACTGGACGCCAGACAGGTCGAGGAGTTTCTCCTGACCTCCGCGCAAGCGGTCATGGCCGTGGCCGTGCTGACCAACCTCCGGTTCATGCGATGGGAAGCGGGGGCCCTGCTGGGGCTGTTCCTCCTGCAGCTTCCCTTCCCGCAGACCTCGGTGCGCTATGGCTTCTCGGTGCTCTATATCTTCCTTGCGATCGGCATGTTCGTGC
>Ga0265292_1001556_pt1 | contig 19694 bp, 13 predicted proteins | sample Munlanlewell296A_FD_189080 | JGI IMG/M metagenome (GOLD analysis project Ga0265292, IMG submission 189080) | Leachate microbial communities from a municipal landfill in Southern Ontario, Canada - Leachate well 296A | ecosystem: Engineered > Solid waste > Landfill > Unclassified | place: Canada... | reverse complement strand
GCGGGTATCTACCCGCGGTTGAACGATAATGGCTTATTCTTGCCGACCGCAGGTAGATACCTGCTCTGTATCATTTATATTTTTCTTGTCTCACATGCTTGGATTAAAGTTTCTCCACACAATTTGGATATGATCCGTTCTTAGGCAGAAAGAAGAGATTCTGAAACCGGAAGAGGTACGCGAGGAGGAAGAGGAAGCCGGTCGCAGAAGCTAAACCGGCGACAATCACCGGAAGTGTCGTGAGGAATGGCATGGTAATCCAAAGCAGTGCTGCGAGAACAATGCTGAATCCGGCCAAACGAAGAGCATATTGACGCGGGAAGGCGACAGGGAAGAGCTTCAGGGCAGCCGGGAAGAGCGTGAAGACAAGGAAGAGATGCACGATCATCGAGGTGTAGATCGCGCCGACGAAACCGCTTTTGGGAACGAAGAAAAGATTGAGACTGATGGAGAGCACGACGGCAACGAGCATGCGGGATACCAGAGTGCGCCACTCATGCTTCGTGAGGAGCGTGTAGAAGCTGAAGAGCACGATGCCATTGAGGAACTGCGGAACACTCAGGAGCATGAGAGCCGTATCAGCGCCCGGTTGCCCGGCGTGCGAGAGGTATGCTTCTGTCGTGAGGAGCCGCATGATGGGACGCGACCAGAGGAAAGAGAAGAGCGCTGAGACGGAGCCGATGACGAGGATTAAGAACAGCGTTTTCCCGAGGAGGCCGCGGACCGACTCCCCACGGCCGTGGCGCTCGCTTAAGACCGGCAAGGTGGAGTTGAGGAGGAACGTCGGAACCAGGTACGTCATCTCCGCGATCCGGGAGGCGAAACCGTACAAGGCGTTCTGGAGCGCGAAATCCTCCCGCAGGAGCGCAATCATCGTGAGATCGAACTGGCGGTAGAGAGCGATGCACAGAAACGCGATGCCATATGGCACGGCGCGCCGGAGGAGTGCCGAGAGAACCGCCCGATCAACGCACAGCCGTATGCGCATCTCACGGACAGCGAACACGACGGAGAGAACAAGGAGAACGAGCGCTCCAATAGAACCCACCCAGAGAAAGTAGCTGTAGACCCGCACATCGCTGCTGAAGCGGACTCCCTGAAGGATGATGACCGCCATGAGACTGGTCGTGATGATGCGCTGCGTTACCTCCGCGATGAACACGAGGTGCATTTTGTAACGGATCTGGAAGATGGTGCGCAGCACGCCCGCGAGCAGCGTGAAGAATGGGACGAGCGATGCGATGCTGATGCCAATCGGAAGGGGGCTCCCGCGCCACGCCGGTATCACCCACGCGATGGCGACCGCCGCGCCGAGCGAGAGACACGCGATGACCGACCGGAGAACGATGAGGCCGCCGAGCACGCGCTCCCTGTCCTTTGCGGTGCTCACCTCCCTGACGGAAACGGCATAGAGCCCGAAATCCGCGAGAATCGCGAAGAGCTGGAGGTACCCGTACGCGGAGTTGTAGGCGCCGGCAAGCTCCTGGCTCAGCCCCATGGCGACGAACTTCACCGATACGGCGCTGAGGGCCGCCATGGTGAACTGGCTTGCGATCTGCCAAAGGGTGGATGTCGCTATGGCACGGGTGGACACGGAGGCAGCTTAGAACGGGACAGGTATTCTGTGCTACACTTTCCTGCGATGCCACTCCCCTTCAAACACCTCATCTCCACGAAACAGCTCACGCGAGCGGACACGGAGGAGATTCTTCGCATTGCCGGCGAAATGGAAAGCATACGGAAGCAGGGGGGCAACGAACTCCTGAAGGGAAAAATTCTCGCTGCGCTCTTCTACGAGCCCAGCACGAGAACGCGGCTCAGCTTCGAGACGGCGATGCAACGCCTCGGGGGGGACGTCGTGACCGCCGAAGGGATCCAGTTCAGCTCGCTCTACAAAGGGGAGACAATCGAGGACACACTGCAGATGATCAGTCAGTACGCGGATATTGCCGTCATGCGGCATCCTGAGCAGGGCAGTGCCGAGAAAGCGGCTGGAGCGAGCAGCATCCCGTTCATCAACGCGGGGGACGGCCCCGGCCAGCACCCGACCCAAGCCCTCCTGGATCTCTACACCATCAAGAAGGAATGCGGGCGCGTCGACGGCATCACGATTGCCATGGTCGGGGACCTGCGCTATGGACGCACCGTCCACTCCTTAAGCTACCTCCTCGGCCTCTTCAAGAACGTGCGCTTCATCCTCATCTCCCCCGCCGAGCTCACGATGCCCGAGAAGGTCACGAGCTTCTATAGGGAGAAGGGCATCTCCTACGAAGAGGGCTCGGACATCGCGGTAGGACTCGACGCAGACGTGATATACATGACCCGCGTCCAGCAGGAGCGGTTTGCAGACAGAAGCGAGTATGAGAGGCTCAAGCTCAAGTACGTGCTGAAGGCATCAATGCTCAAGGGAAAGAACGTAGTGGTGATGCATCCTCTGCCCCGCGTCGGGGAGATCGCCACCGACGTCGACCCCCTCAAGAACGCCGCCTACTTCCGGCAGGCGAGCAATGGCGTCCCAGTCCGGATGGCGCTTCTCTCGATGCTCCTGGGAAAAGCTTAACGCCGACCGATGAAAAAAACGCTCATCCGCGGCGGCACGCTCGTAACCGGGAAAGAGATGCAGAGGAACGACATACTCGTCTCCGTTACCGGAGAAATCGAGGAAGTGAGACCTGGGATTCCCGTGCCGAAGAACAGCGAGGTGATTGGCGCCGAGGGCTTGCTCCTCTTCCCGCTGCTTACCGATTGCCACGTCCACTTCCGTGAGCCGGGCTTCGAGCACAAGGCCACCATGGCCACGGAGGCGTGTGCCGCACTCGCAGGGGGTATCGGCACCGTCTGCGACATGCCGAATACTCTCCCGCCCACAACGACCATCGCCGCACTCGCGGACAAAGTCCGGCGCGCAGCGACTGTCGAAGGATGCATCATCAAGTTCTTCTTTGGCATCACGGAAGCCGCGCATCTGCAGGAACTCCGGGCACTCTGGACAGGGACGACGATGGAGATGAAACGCCTGAGGCAGCACTGCTGCGGCGTGAAGCTCTATTTCGACCACTCGACCGGCGACCAGCGAATCGCGGGAGATCTCATCGAAGAGGTATTCCGTGCTTGTGCGGAGCTCAAGATCCCGCTCGTCGTACACTGCGAGGATCCCGACGTGAACGCGGCCGCCGCGAAGAAAACGACTCGCACGGATATCGCCGCACATTCGCTCCTCCGACCGCCAGAATCCGAAGAGCGCGCCATACAGCGGGCATTGGAACTTGCGAAGAAGCACACTGGCGCTCTCCATATCGCCCACCTCTCCACGAAGCAGGGCGCGGCACTCGTGAGACAGGCGAAGCGCGACGGGCTCCAAGTCACCTGCGAGGTGACCCCGCACCACCTCTTCCTCACATCGGATGACTATGTGACTTTGGGCACGTTCGTGAAAGTCAATCCTTCACTCGGCACGCGCGAGCACCGCGATGCGCTCTGGGAAGCGCTGACGGACGGAACGATCGACTGCATCGCTTCCGACCATGCCCCTCACACACTGGAAGAGAAGAAGAATCCGGAGCCCCTCAAGGCACCCAGCGGCATGCCGGGGGTGGAAACGATGCTCCCCCTCCTCCTCACGGCTGCTGCTGGCAGCTGGCCCCATCCTGTTTCGGAGCCGGCCCCCGCCTTCCGCCGACTCACCTACTCCGATATCGTCCGGCTGTGCTTTGTGAACCCCAATCGGATTTTCCCGCTCCACAGTGAAGCACCGGCGAAAGGCGCCCCGCTTCGCCTCGCACTCATCGATCCTGCCGCCCGTTGGACGATCGCCCCTGCAGCGCTCAGGAGCAAGTGCGGCTGGACACCCTACGAAGCCTGGCGGATGACAGGGGCTGTCGTTCGCATCCTGCAGAGATAATATGAAATCCAAAAACATGCCGCATTTTCCACGCAGCCGGGACGCCGCGTCCCGGTGGTTCGCCCCGCGTATGCGGGGCGTCTGCGACGCAGCGTCGCAGCTGCGGAAAATACAACAACTATTGAGACTTCATATTACACCTCGACAATAATCGGCATCACCATCGGCTCCCGATCGAGCTTCTTCCGGAAGAAACGGAAGAGGGCGCCTGTGACCTCACGCTTCAGCCCGCTGATGTTCTTCTCGCCACGGGCGAGATTCTCCTCGTAGGATTTCCGGATGATGTGCGTCGCCTCCTGATTGATCGTTCCCTGTTCCGATCCATAGATAAGTCCACGGGACAGGAGGAGCGGGTCGGAGACGAGGCGCATGGAATCGCTGTAGACTTTCAGGATGGCGATGAATATCCCCGCATTGCTCATGGCCCTGCGATCGTCCATCGTGCGCTGCCCCTCCGCACCGGCGCCGCGACCGTCGATGACGATGTCATGCGGCGAGAGCTTGTGCTTGGATTTCCGGGCATTGCCCTGCTGGTCGAACTCGAGGATTTCCCCGTTCGTGAGGAGATGCACGCGGTTCTCGGGATACCCGATCGAACGGACGAGGTCCGCATGCGCGGCGCGCATGTAGGGTTCGCCGTGCTGTGGGATCACGTGTTTCGCACGGACGAGCCGATGCATGAGGAGAATATCGTTCTGGAGCCCATGACCGGTCGTGTGGATGGCGAGCTCCTGGTTGGTGCATACATGCGCGCCGAGGAGGTTGAGGTTATTCACAACCTTCGCGACCGCCCGCTCGTTCCCGAGGATCGGGTTGCTGCTGAGGATGACGGTATCCCCGCGCCGGATGCTGACGTGCTGGTGCGTGCCGAGGCCCATCCGGGCGAGGCTCGCGCGCTCCTCGCCCTGCGAACCGGTGGTGAGGATCACGATTTCCCGATCGGGGATTTTCTCCATCCCCGGCCCCGCCTTGCGGATGAGACCGCGGGGAATCTGGAGGTAACCGAGATTCTGCGCGATTTCGATGTTCTCTTCCATCGAGCGCCCGGAGACGTAGACCTTGCGATTCAGTGTCCGCGCGTGCTCGATGACCTGCGCCAGGCGGTTTAAGAGCGAGCTGAACGTGGAGACGAGGAGACGCCCCTTTGCCTCGCGCATAATCTGAAAGAGCGTTTCGGAAATGACTCTTTCCGAGAGCGCGTTCCCCGGTTTCGTGGCGTTGGTGGAATCCGCGAAGATGGCGAGGACGCCTTTGTCACCCAGCTCCGCGAGGCGCTGAAAATCAGCCGGCGGCTCATTCATCGGCGTGAGATCGAATTTGAAATCCCCCGTGTGAACGATCGTGCCGTACGGCGTATGGAGCACGACGGCAGCGGAGTCCGGGATGCTGTGCGTGACGCGGAGGAACTCCACCTGCACTCTGCCGAGTTGCACAGGCTTCTTGAACTCCACGGTGTGGAGGCGGGCCCGGGAGGTGAGCTTCTCCTCATCGAGCCGCTTGCGCACGAATCCCATGGTGAGCTTCGTGCCGAAGCACGGCGGGAAGTGGAGAACGGGGAGAAGGTGCTGCACCGCACCGATGTGATCCAAATGCCCGTGCGTGAAAAGAATCCCCTTGATGTGGCTTTCTCTCCCTCGGAGAGAGGAGACATCAGGGATGAGGTAATCGATGCCGGGCATGTCTTCCTCCGGAAACTGGATACCAAGATCAATGAGGTAGAGATCCGAGTCCACTTCGACCACGAGGCAGTTGCGGCCGACTTCCTCGAACCCGCCGAGCGGATAAATCCTGAGACCTTTCCCCGGGTGAGGGACCACAGGGTCGCGTTGCGGCTGGCGCTGAGGGAAGTGCTGCCGGGGCTGTCCGGGGGCCCGTGGAGGGCGTTGGCCCTGCGGTGCCGCTAATTGCTGCATGTTGGAAACAGGTGACCCGGCCGGCATCACCTTCTGCATCCATTCGTGAACTGTCTTCATGAACTTGTGATGAAATAAGTAGAAGTACTGTAGACCTCCATCGTACTCCCTTCGGGAGGTACTTGGCAAGACCATTATGTTGTAACAACGGTTTTTTGGCTTTAGAAAAACAAATTATTAGTTTATAAAACATGATACGGCTTCGCGATGAAAACGCTACGAATGTTTTTCGAAGGTTATTTGAAATAGCGGCGAAGCGATATCGCTACGCCGCTATGAAGAAAAGTCCAGATGAACAATCGTATCATGTATATCGCGAAGCCGTATGATTTAACATGAGATTTTCTTATATTTTTTTGCGCTGCCCCGCCACTGGCCTTGCGAGTGTCGGGTAACCCGTGTAGCCTCCTTTCCCGTATGAAACTCGAGGTGTCGACGGGGCAAACGAAGGCACCTGCGGGCACGCTCCTTGTGCCGGTGGTTTTGGGTCAGGGAAAGGGTGACCGCGTCTTTCTGTTGATCCACAGCGAGGGGCGAGGGGAGGGGAGCGACAACCTCCGCGAGGAATGCTTAAGCGTCCTCACACACTCTGTCCTCGAAGCGCAGGGGGGAGGATACGAGCGTCTCGAGAGCGCCCTCAAGGAGCTCAACGGTCTCCTGAAGGGATTTCTCTTGAGCGCCACGGTCCGCGACGTACATGCGATTGTCGGCCTCCTCGAGGCGAACGGCTTGCTGCATCTTTCCCATGTCGGAAGGGCGGAAGCCTACATCATCCGCGACGGAGTCGCGACACAGATCACGGAGTACTCCCGCGGGAAACCCCCCTCAGTCTTCATGCATATTGCAAGCGGTCCCGTACAGGAACGCGACCATTTCCTGGTATCCACTCAGCGCCTGCTGCGGGCGATCACCCCCGCGCAACTCGCACAGATCGCGCTGCATGCGGGGGAGAGCGTCATCCAGAACATCGTCTCCAAGCTCAGTGCCGAGAAGGAAGTCGCCTGTGTCATCCATATCCGCGTGGTCGGGGGTCCGGAGCCTTTCCTGGAACAACGGGGGCTCAAGGGCTCTCTTCCGATGCATCCCATCTCCCGCTCCCGCGCACGGGCTGCGCGCAGCGGCATGCTCAGCGCCGTGACAGATGTCGTCCAGCGCGTGAATTGGTCCGTGCTCTTCAGTAGACTCCGGCTCAGGAGGGAGAAAGCGAAGGAAGCCCGCAGCACCGTGCGTGAGACCGTCAGCCGCTTCCTCCAGGATCTTCACGATCCCGCCCGAAAACGCCGGGCCCACCTTCTGCTCCTTGCAGGCAGCGCCACCCTGTTCCTCATCATCTGGATGCTCGTGCAACTCTCGCTCAGCAGCCAGCGGAATCAGACCCGCGGAGAACTCGCGAATCTCGTGAAACAGATCAATACCGACATCACCACAGCGGACAATCGTCAGCTAGCCGGAGACACGGACAGCGCGAACGCCATCCTGCAACGCGCGGAGGATCGTGCGCGCCAAGTGATGACGAACGAGAGCGGCCTCTTCCGAAGCGAGGCTCTCGAGCTCCTGGACCGGATCAAATCGAAACGGGAGGAGATGAACCGCGTGATCCGTGTGGTCCCGCCACGCGTCATGGCAAATCTGAGCGCGAAGAAAGCCGACATTCTCGCACAGGGCTTCCTCGGTTCCCCGAACGGTGAATTCCTCGTCTACGACCGCCAGAATCTCTACCGCGTTTCCCTCAATACCGTCGAGAATCTCGAGAAGCTGGGCACGGAGGAACTGATTCTGGATGCCGTTTCCTTCCCCCGCTTCCAGAGTAAAATCTTCCTCACGACGGGAAACAGCATCATCGAGATCATCAACGGGCAGCCCACGACGATGAAGACGGAGGACCCGGCCGGGTGGGTGACTGGCGCGGATATCAAAACCTACCTCCGCTACCTCTACTTGCTCGCCCCAGAACGGAAGCAGATCTATAAATACGAGCGGCTGGCAAGCAAGTATGGTCCACCAGCCGAATACAACATCAACGGCGACCTGAGCGGCGCTATAGACATGACCATCACCGGGCCGGCGTACGTTCTGCGGGACATTTCCTCCGCGGGAAAGACAGGGCAGCGGGACGTCGTGAAGCTCCTCCGTGGCGAGAAACAGACCTTCAACATCCGCAATCTTCCGCCGGGCGCGCTGGATGGCGTCACGAGGATCTTCAAATCCTCGCAGAACGGGAATTTCTATTTCCTCGACCCGGAAAACAAGCGCATTGTCGTGACAACGAGCGACGGGGATCTCGGGGATTCGCTCTACCTGAAACAGTATGTCCTCGACTCGGATCAGGTCGGCCGGCTGAAAGACCTCTACGTGGATCCGGAAGACGCCCGCCTCTATGTCCTCGACGAGAAAAAGCTCTACGCAATCGACCTGCAGAACCGTTGAAAACAGCTGTTAGCTTTTAGCTGTTAGCTTTGAGCTTTAAGCTGTGAGCTATGAGAAGGATTCCTCAAAGCTCAAAGCTCAAAGCTCAAAGCTCATCTGAGCCCAAAAAAGCCGCGCGGAAGCCCGTTCATTGTAAAAAAAGAGTCATGGTCTTCGGCACATTCGACCTTCTCCATCCCGGTCACGAGTTCTTCCTCAGAGAAGCGGCCCGCAGGGGTCCGCTGACCGTGGTCGTAGCACGAGACGAGAATGTCCGGCGCATCAAGGGGAGGATGCCCCTCCAGACACAAGAACAACGTATCGAGGCGATACGTACACGTTTCCCGACGGCGACCGTGATCCCCGGCGACCGTCGGGGTTTCTTAATGCCCCTGCGCAAGCTGGTTCCGAATCTTATCCTTCTGGGCTATGACCAGACCCTTCCTCCGGGGATCAGGAAGGATGATCTTCCCTGTAGAACAGAGCGTGTCGTGGCCTTTCGCCCCCGTCAATTCAAGAGCAGTCTTTCGCGATTGCCGGGGAAGAGAGGGGTTGCCGAAAAAAAGAAAACGTGATACAATAGTCCGATGTCTTTCAAACAAAAAACAGCACTTGCCGTGGGTATTTTCCTCGTCGCCCTTCCCTCTTTTGCGGCAGGAACGTCTCCGCCAAACGTCAAACAGATCGGCGCAGAGCTCAAAGACGGCGCACTCACCGTGACATGGGCTCTGGACGGGGGCACGCAAGGGATCGCCTTCTACCGCTTGTACTTCAGCCGCGTATCCATCCTCGAGAACAACGGAAACTACGACGATTTCCAGCAGACGACCGGCCCCGAGACAACCTATGTTTTTCCATCTGTCCCTGTGAAAGGGAACAGGATCTTTCTCTCCGTGCTCGCGGTAAATAAAGCAGGTCTCGAGAGCGAAGGATTCGAAACAGAAGTGACGGTCGATCTCAAACAGGGAACTGCCCCACAAAAGACTCCCACGCAGGGAGAAGCATCGGCAGGAACGACTGCCCAGCCCATGACGATCGTTTCCGTCACGCCGGTTTCCGCAACGGGAATACTCGTGACGTTCTCAAAGCTGATCGCTGCTGGAGCGGATATCACTCCCCGGACATTCGCCATATCAGACACAGGCGGGACAGTGCTTGCGATTATAGGAGCGGAAGTGAAAGGAGAAACCGTTCTGCTCTCGGTGCAGCCGCAGGTACCGGAGAAAGGATATCTCATAGGTCTTCTCCAGAATGTTCCAGCGGCCGATGGAACGAACGCGACATCGTCCCTGCCACCGACGGTTTTTCGCGGCTTTCTCCCGAGGGAAACGCCGTCCCCCGCTCCGCAAACTCCACCCATCCCGTATGGGAAGAACCCTTTCCTCGCCCCCCCAGCTTCGCAAACGCAGCCCTACGGACAGGCTCCTGCCCTTCCCCCAGAAGACCCGGCGGGCCTGCTTCTTAAAGCGGTACGGCAAAGAAGCGGCCTCTTCAGCGTTCTCGCCCGCTGGGCAGGCAGTATCGACAGTCGGCGGACTCTGGAATCCTACGTCCTGTATACGTCGAACGATGGTGCGCGCTTCGACCGGAATTCCGTCGTAGGCCGCACGGAAACTTCCGTGCAATTCAATCGCATCCCCCCGGGAACGTTCGGGCTCCGTGTCGCATCGAGAGATGCGCGCGGAAACGAGTCCGCTGGCATCCAGAAAGTCATCGTTCTTCCTGCATCGGGAATCGGTCTCCTGGGACTTCTCACGGCATCAGGGATGCTTGCAGGACAACGCTTGCGCCGCAGAAAAGAGACCTCCGGAAACTGCTAAGCTGCGGACATGCAAAGGAGGAAAACGGGGTGGTGGCTGCTCTGCATAGGACTGATCGTGCTTTGCCTCTTCGGGATACGCGAGTGGCAGCTGAAGCCCGACGGGCGTCTCCACCTGCGCTTCCTCGCCGTTGGGCAGGGAGACAGCGCGCTCATCGTGCTCCCGCGCGGCCAGACAATCCTCGTGGATGGAGGTCCGGACTGGACAACGCTCGAGGCTCTCGGGAAATACCTGCCGTTCTTTGACCGTCGTATCGATCTCCTCGTCCTCTCCCATGCGAACAGGGACCACCTCACGAGTTTCCCGGAAATCCTCCGGCGATACCGCGTGGGGGGGATCCTCCTCCCCCGAACCGATGCGACTCTGTCCCCTGACAGCGAGATTCTCACGCTCGCGAGAGCATCGAACGTGCCGGTAATCACCGGCGCGGCAGGAGATATCCTCCGTCTCCCAGACGGAGCCGCGTTCTCCGTTCTCTGGCCACCCGCACATGTGCCTGTCTCTTTCGTACGCGACGCCAATAACACGGCCCTTGTCCTGAAGCTCACCTACAAGGAACACACTGCTCTCTTTGCGGGGGACATCGGCTCCACAGTCGAGAATATTCTCGTGCGTGCCCGTGCGGATCTCGCAGCGACTATCCTGAAAGTACCGCATCATGGAAGCCGCTTCTCGTCCTCCACCGGCTTTCTCCTCGCTATTCGCCCGTCTCTCGCCGTGATTTCCACCGGACCTAATCCATACGGCCATCCTCACCCGTCGATTCTCCGGCGTCTCCAGGATCTCGGTATACGTATTGAGCGAACTGATAAGAGCGAACCGATTGATGTTGTATGGTAGCGCTGGCGCTCGCTGCAGATCCTGACCACGTGTAAGCTGAATCCGTCATGATCGTCATTCTCATCGCCGCAGGAAGATCCAGGCGTTTCTGGCCGCTCTCCGAGAAGAGCTTCTTTCCCATCTGCGGGACTACTCTCCTTCAGGAACAGGCGCGCCGTCTGCGGTCAGCAGGGGCGAAGGAGATCCTGCTGGTCGCAGGTGCGCACAACCTCGCGCAAACAAAGGCCGCCTTCCCAAGCTTCAAAGTAGTGAAGCAGAAAGATCTGGATCTCGGCATGCTCGGGGCGCTCCTCTGCGCACTGCCTGCATGCGGCAAGAAGCCCGTACTCATTGTGGGAGCAAATGATGTCATCGAAGCCGGTGCGTATCGGGAGCTCTTTCGGCGTGCAAAAACACTCGTAAGCGGCGGGCTCATCCTTGCGCAGAGAGTGCGTTCGCACTTCCCCGGAGGCTATCTGTCTCTCCGTGGAAAACGCATCCTATCCATTGTGGAAAAGCCGGCACCCGGCGCCGAGCCGAGTACGCTCGTCAACATCGTCGCACACGTCCATGCTTCCGCCCCGGTGCTCTTAGGCGCCCTCAGGGAAACGCGCCACACGAAAGACGACGGATATGAACAAACGCTTGATCTCCTCTTCAGGCGCGAGCGGTATGAAGCGGTTCTCTATACGGGAATATGGCAGGCGATCAAGTACCCCTGGCACCTTCTCTCCCTCCTGCCGTTTCTTCTCCCCTCAGGAGAGAAGCCAAGAGTCCACAAAACCGCTTCTGTTCATCGCACAGCGGTCATCGAAGGTCCCGTTATTCTCTCGGAGGGCGTGAAAGTGCTTGCCCACGCAACGGTCATGGGACCGTGCTTTGTCGGCCGGGACACCGTCATCGCGAACAATGCTCTCGTGAGAGGGAGCTCCGTCGGCCCGGAATGCGTTATCGGTTACAATACGGAGATTGTCCGTTCCGTGCTCGCAGGCGGCGTCTGGACACACAGCAGCTTTGTCGGTGATTCTGTCATCGGCGAGAACGTTTCCTTCGGCGGAGGAACCATCACAGGTAACCTGCGGCTTGACGAGGGGGAAATCACATCGATCGTCCAGGGAAAAGTAATCCCGAGCGGACTCCGGAAATTCGGCACGATCATCGGCAACCACTGCAGAACGGGGATCCATACCTGCATCGCCCCCGGCATGAAGATCGGCAGCGGATCATTCATCAGTTCCTCCGCCCTTGTTACCGCTGACATCCCCGACGACTCTTTCGTGAAAGAGGAAAAGGGGGAACTGACGATCCGCCCCAACCGGGTCTCCCCTCTTCCGCCAGAAAGCCGCAGAGAGTTCCGGAAGAAAATCACTGGTATGAACCCCAGAGCAAGCTCTGGACTCCTTTTTCCGATGCCAAGCATCGGGGAATCAGACCATCGCCTTCGCTAGCTGATACACGACATCCATGCTCCTCGTCGCGCTGAAGCCACGCAGGGCGAAGGCGGATTAACCAACCAAAAAAATTAAGAGAGTTTTCCACACCCCTGTGGATTATCGGCCATTTGCTTCCCAAAACATAGAAAGGGTTCCCCACAGAAAAAATTCTTTTCCCGCAGAAGCTTGCGGCTCGGCTTTCCTTCGCGAGCCAGGCTGACATGCCCCTGTTTCTCCACAATTTTTCCACACTTTCTTCGCAGCAATTTCTAGCGCAAAAAATAGGTACTTTCAGTATCATGAGCGAAAATTCCCTGAGTACATCATGTACTCTCATACGGTTTCCCACAGGATTACCCTTTGTTTTTATAATCCAAACAATTCCTTATGATGATTACGAAATAGATATATCTATAAAAAAACTTATAATACTTATCATCAGCACGGTGAAATGAAAATATAGATGGGCTTGCTTCATCGGGAAACTTCCTCTTCAATTTGCCTATGAAGTTCTCATGCAGAACACAGGATCTTCTCGCGGGATTGCAGCTCGTGAACCGCGCGATCGGTTCCGATCAAGTGCTTCCCATTCTCCAAAATATCCTGATTCATACAGAGGGGAAGCGGTGTACGTTGAGTGCGACGAACCTGGAAGTCTCCATTGTGACGAGCTTGGAAGTCACGATCGAGAATGAGGGGTCCATCACTGTTCCCGCGAAGGCCATTCTCAATTTTATGCAGTACAGCCAGGATAATGAAGTTGTCCTGGAGACGAGTGAAGGAACACAATTGAGGCTCCTTTCGAAACAGGCGAAGGCAATGATTGCGGGGGAAGCGGCAACCGGATTTCCAACAATTGCCAGTATTCAAAAAGAAACAACACTCTCCCTTCCCACGTCCCCTTTCCTTCGCGCACTCAATCTCGTGACATTTGCCTGTGCCAGGACCACGTCCCGCCCGGTAATTTCAGGAGTTTTTGTTCATGTAGAGAAGGGAAAGTTGGTGCTGGTGGGAACGGACAGCTATCGCCTCTCTGAGTACAAGATCAATGTGGAGGGATTGAGCGGGGATATTTCCTGTATCATTCCGGCAAAATTTCTCGAAGAGCTCAAGGCGGTGATCGCTCTTAGGCGGAGCCGTGAGGAGGAAGGGGGAGAAGGAAAGGGGAAGAAAGAACAAGAGAAAGAGAAAGTCGAGGTTTTCCTTGGTTCGCAGCAGATCGAGGTGCATGTGGGCCCCACGAAACTCATCAGCAGACTCATAGATGGGAAGTTCCCGGATTACCTGCAGGTGCTCCCGAAGGAGAAACATACAATGGCGACAGTGGGGGTGAACGATCTCCTGAATGCCGTGAAGCGCATGCATTATTTCGCCAAGGAGCTCAATAACAACATCACGTTCTCTTTCCTGAAATCGACGGTGCATCTCGCCACCAAACAGACACAGAGCGGCAAAGATGAATCCACCATCAGCGCACAAATTGACGGGAAGGAAAACAAAATCGCCATCAGCTCCACCTACCTGATCGACTTCCTTTCGCGCATCGATACGGAGAATATACACATCGAACTCTCGGACAAAATGCACCCGGCGGTATTCAGACTCGGGGAGAACGAGCAATATCTGCATCTCATCATGCCGTTGCGCATGATTGAGGAATGATGTACCACCTTTGCGTTCGGCAGAGGAGAGGAGCGTTCGGTTGTGGAGGAAACCACTTTTACACGCAATGTATCCGTCCGTCTGCATCGGTGAGAAAACTCATCAGGAACTCCTCAGCCTCCTGAGGAGCAAACATGCGCTGACGATTTCCGGCCTTTCCAATGAAACAGCCAAAGCGATGATCGTGAGTCACATGCTCATGATGGATCCACGGTCGGCCATGCTGGTGACGGAGAATAGAGAGCGGAGTGAAGCGCTTTTGCACTGGTGCAGGTTCTTCGGGCAGGATCCGTTTCATCTGGAGTTCGGTGAGGAGCCGACCGCGGAGGAGGTGGGAGCCGTCATTCGTCTCATGCGGGGGGAGAGACTGGCGGTCATGAGCCGCGAAACCTGGGAACACCCCCTCCCTTCCTTCGGGGAGCTCACAGCACATGCCATCACCCTCCGCGCAGGGGAACACATCGATTTCACTGCCTTGTTCTCTTCTCTCATCCAGCTTGGTTATCAGCATTCCGCTGACCAGCATCTTTCCCCCGGCGAGTACCGGAGAACAGGGGAGGTATTGGATATCTACCCCGCGGGGGCGCACACACAATGGAAAGTAGTGTTCTCATTTGGGAGAGTGGAGGAAATCCGTCAGATGAACGCAGAAACCAATCGCCGGGCGCCAGCGGGAGAGCTGGTGATTTACCCCCTTGCATGGGAGGAAACGCAGCCGCTTGCCGCACAATTTCCCCATGGCACCCTGCTGATCACTGACGAGCAGGAAGACATGATGCCCCCCGAAGGAGCGGACACGCTCTCGCTCACAAGTTTTCCGGAGAACGCGGAGCAGCACGTGCATTTGCGGTACCTCTCGGTGCTGAAGTTCTACACGCTTCAGGATTTCGTCAACGATGTTCGTGACAAGCTGCAGCAGAAATGGGCGCTCATCATTGTGAGCAAGCGCGCGGAGGAACTGAAAACCGTGCTCAAGGAAGAGGCGATCCCGTTCGTCGATGCGCCGGAACGGAGCCCGGGGGAAGTCACCATTGTCCAGACAGCAGACGATGCGTTGCTCCCCCACTCGCTCCAGAACCCGGATCAAAAATGCGCACTCATCACTGATCGGGAGATTTTTTCACTTCGTCGGGAAACAAAACAGCGTTCTGTGCAGCGTCTCGCTCTTGATTTCATTACATCGCTGCAGATGGGGGACTTCGTCGTGCACATGGAGCACGGCATCGGGCGTTTCGAGGGGATGACCGGCAAAGTCGTGGATGATGTGGAGCGTGAGTATCTGGAGATCACCTACGCGGAGGGAGACAAACTGTTCGTTCCCGTCGATCAGGCGGATAAGCTCAGCAAGTTCGTGCACGAGGAGGGGGAGGAGCCGGTGCTGACGCGGCTCGGGTCTCTGGAATGGAAGAAAATCACGAAGCGGGTCTCCGAGGAAACCCAGAAGATCGCGAAGGAACTGCTGGGCATTTACGCGAAACGCGCGAAGACCAAGGGGTTCTCCTATCCGGAGGACAGCGAGCTGCAGCAGAAATTCGACGACGCGTTTCCCTATACGGAAACGCCGGGCCAGATCAAAGCGATTGAGGATATCAAGCACGACATGGAGAGCGGGCACCCGATGGACAGGCTCGTCTGCGGGGACGTGGGTTTCGGGAAGACGGAAGTAGCGATGCGTGCGGCATTCAAGGCGGTGCAGGGGGGCAAGCAGGCGGCGTTCCTCGCTCCCATCACCATCCTCGCGGATCAGCACTATCGCACGCTCCTGAAGCGGACGGAGGGATTCCCCATTCGCATCGAGATGCTCTCCCGCTTCCGGACGCCCGCAGAGCAACAGGAGATTCTGGGAAAGCTTCGCGAGGGAAAGATTGATATCATCGTCGGGACACACCGCCTCCTGCAGGACGACGTGGAATTCTCTAATCTCGGACTCGTCATCATCGACGAGGAGCAGCGGTTTGGGGTGAAGCAGAAGGAGAAGCTCAAGTCCCTGCGTGCCTCCATCGACATTCTGACCATGACGGCGACACCGATTCCGCGGACGCTGAATCTCGGTCTCCACAAGCTGCGCGATATCACGACGATCACCACCCCGCCCCCCGGGCGCCTCCCGATCATCACCGAAGTGCGCAAGTACTCGGATGCGCTCGTGCGTGAAGCCATCCTCAAGGAAATCAACCGGAGCGGGCAGGTGTACATGCTCCACAACCGCGTCGAGACCATCGATGCGTTCGCCATGAAACTCAAGAACCTCGTTCCGCAGGCGGCCATCATCGTGACCCACGGTCAGCTGAAGTCGGAAATCCTCGAGGAGCGGATTCTGGATTTCAAGAGTGGAAAATACAATGTACTGGTGAGTTCCACGATCATCGAGAACGGCATCGACCTTCCCCGGGCAAATACCCTCGTCGTCAACGAAACGGAAAAATTCGGTCTCGCACAGCTCTACCAGCTGCGGGGGCGCGTCGGCAGGGGGACGGTGCAGGCATACTCGTACTTCCTCTATCACTCGCAACGGCTCAAGGACGACGCGAAAAAACGCCTCAGGGCCATCGTGGAGGCAAGCGAGCTCGGCTCGGGATTCCAGATCGCCATGCGCGATCTGGAGATCCGTGGCGCGGGGGAAATCCTCGGCGCCAACCAATCGGGGAACATGCAGACGGTTGGTGTAAGCCACTACCTCCGCCTCCTCAAGAATGCTGTGGAAGAACTGAAAGCGGGCGGGAGAACGGAGGAAGAGGATCTCGGTGGGACGACGGAAATCATCCTCCCGTTCGAGGCGCTCCTCCCGGCGTACTACATTCCGGATGAGCAGGAGAAGATCAATGTCTACCAGAAGCTCGCCGGGAGCGAAGATGAGGAAATCCTTGCGGAATTCGAGGAGGATATGCAGGAGGAGTACGGGCCGCTCCCCAGGCAGGCCGAGAATCTCTTCCGGATTCTCCGTCTCAAAATGGCCTGCCGCCGCGCGGGAATCATGCGTGTGAAAATGGAAACAGTCTCCCCCGTGCGCCGGGATCTGGTGCTGACGCTCGCTGCCAGTGTGACGGCTGAGGAAATCATGCAGCTTCTCAAGCGTTGCCCGCAGTGGCGCATCAGCGGTTCGACCTTGCGCATTGCGGAAAACGAGATGGAGAACGTCGCCGGCACGAAGGAATGGCTTCCTGAACTCACGGCGCACATCCAGTCACTCGTGCGGCAGAAAACGGCGAAACCCCGGGCGAAGAAGGAGCAATCGGAGGATACTGTGGCTCTTTGATCTACCCGTTTGATATGCTGAAGATACCGGTCCTGTAGTTCAACGGATAGAACGACCCTCTCCTAAGGGGTAAATGCAGGTTCGATTCCCGCCAGGACCACCATTTTTGATCGAATATTTATTATTTTAAAATCACCACCTGTCTCGTGTCCGTCGGCAGCATCGAAGGCTTGATCTTGAACTCCTCCACCGGTTGGATCTGCGTGAGGCCGCAGACCTTCGCAGCGCCCGCGAGATCGCCGCCCTTCACCGCGAACAGGAGAATGACGCGGGGATCAGCAGCTTCCACGAGAGGGGTGATTTTCTTCGGGTTGTCGGCGGCAAGGACCAGGACATCAATGTCGCCGAGACGTTCGAGATCAGCGTCGCTCCAATCCAGAAGCGGGGTGTCAATGAATGCCATGCGGATGCCCTCTGTGACACAGGAGTAGGCAATCTGCCGCCCCTGCTCCTGGCCAATCGCGTGGACAGTAATGCCGAAAAAATCGTACTCTCCCGGCCAGCTGAGGACTTTCTTGCTCTTCATTTCCTCTGCGGGATGACTGAGGAGTGCCCACGAGTCCTTGGAGGGAATGGAGGGAAACACCTCGAACGAAACGGAGCCGGTAGAAACCCGGCAGGCGCAGCCGGAACTGGCGGAGAATGTAATCATAACGGCGGCAATTGTAGCAGGGGGATGACGGAGCGGCTATTCCTCCTCGCGGACGATCTTTGCGCCAAGCGATTTGAGTTTCTGCTCGAGCCGGTCATAGCCGCGCTCGATGTAGCGCACGTCAGTGACGACTGTTTCCCCCTCCGCGCAGAGACCGGCGAGGACCATGGCGAACCCTGCACGGATGTCGTTGCTTGCCACTTGGTGCCCCTGGAGGGCAGTCGGGCCGATGATGAGCGCCTGATGGGAATTGAGGATTTCGACGCTCGCTCCCATTTTCTCGAGCTCATAGAGGTAGGCCATGCGTCCTTCGAAGAGGACCTCGAAAATCCGGCTCACGCCGCTTGCCTGCGTAAGGATGACGCCGAACGGCGCCTGGAGGTCTGTGGGAAACCCCGGGAAAATATTGGTTTGCAGCCGGATACCGACAAGATTGGAATTGGCCCCGTCAATGAACAATTCGCCGTTTTTCTCCCAGGAGAATTTTCCTCCGGCCCTGCGCAATGTGTTCAGGAAGAACAAGAGATGGTTTCTGACAGCTCCGCGAATACAAATTTGCCCCCGGCTCGCGATTCCGGCGAGGATGAAGGCGCCTGTCTCCAGATAATCCGATGTCACCGTGTGCTCTATGCCAGCTGGGAGAAAAGCTCCTTTTCCCGCCACCGTGAGTGAGTGGGAGCCGATCCCGCCAACGGGCACGCCACGTTCTGCGAGGAAGCGACAAACATCCTGGACATGCGGTTCGGCGGCGGCGAGTTCGATGCGGGTCTCGCCGGGCAGGAGGGCGGCAGTCAGGAGAATGTTCTCCGTTGCGGTGACCGAGAATTCCGGCAGGATCACTTCACCGGCAACCGGCCGGCCATGGAGATGCAGGCAGGTATCCGTGCTCAGGTTTTCGATGCCGAGTTGCGCGAAGGATTCGATGTGAGCATCCACGGGGCGTTTCCCCAGCACACAGCCGCCGGGATACGCCATAGAAACCTCGCCGAAACGCGCGAGCATGGGGCCAAGGAGCACGATGGAACCGCGCAATTTCGAGACGAGATCGTGTTCAATGTGCCTGTTCGTCACGCCGTCGGAATTCACAGTGACGGTCGTGCCTTTGCTCTGCGTCCTCGCCCCGAGGAACTCGAGAATCTTGAGCATGGTTTCGGTATCACGCAGACGGGGAACGTTCTGGAACGTCACGTCCCCTTTGCACAGGAGCGATCCTGCGAGGAGGGGAAGAGCCGCGTTCTTCGATCCACTGATTTGGACTGTGCCTTTGAGCGGGATATGCCCCTGAATGCGGTACTGGACATTGGTACTGGGCGTCCTGCTGCGATCCACGCGCTTCATGGCCTCGCGGGCAAGATGCGGGATGTCCGAGGGGGGAGCCTCTCCCTGTGAACGCGTGGAAAACTCTCGACGGGTATGGCGAGAAGTGGGCATAGCGGAAGCATACCTGGGGATGTCACATGGGACAATGGAAGAGATGTCAATGGGGGCGCGTCTTCAGCAGAAGGAGGCAAGCTCCCACAGCAATTGCGACGTCGGCCAGATTGAAGACGGGGAAGCGGCCGACAGCGATGTAATCTGTCACGGCCCCCGTGATGAGCCGGTCGAAGAGATTGGCAATCGCGCCTCCGATGATGAGACCGAATGCAACGGAAAGAAGCTTCGTGAGTGGCGTGCGCAGCGCGATGAAGCAAACGATGCAAAAGGCGCCGATCACCAGGAGCCCCTGCCACGGGGAAGGGAGCAGGATACTGAAGGCGATCCCGCGGTTCCTCAAGAGCGTGAGTTCGATGAACTGCCCCACAATCGGGATCGGAGTAGTCAGCTGCTGCAGG
>Ga0265292_1001555_pt1 | contig 19708 bp, 14 predicted proteins | sample Munlanlewell296A_FD_189080 | JGI IMG/M metagenome (GOLD analysis project Ga0265292, IMG submission 189080) | Leachate microbial communities from a municipal landfill in Southern Ontario, Canada - Leachate well 296A | ecosystem: Engineered > Solid waste > Landfill > Unclassified | place: Canada... | reverse complement strand
AATCAGCACATCAGCATGGATTCCCGCAGGCTAGTTAAGCAAACCCTCAGCTTCGAATCTCCATCGAAGATTCCGCGTCATCTGTGGCTATTGCCGTGGGCTGAGAAGCGGTACCCCGATTATGTAAAGAAAATCAGGCAGTTGTATCCGGATGATATTGCCCAGGCACCCGCAGTGTATAAAAATCCGCTGAACCTCACCGGAGGCAAATACCAGGCCGGCGTGTTTGTGGATGAGTGGGGGTGCAAATTTGTAAATATGGAGGATGGCCTGATGGGTATCGTTCATGAGCCTTTGATCAAAGAGTGGTCGGAAATGGAAACCTTCCGGACTCCTGATGCAGCACTCGATATCGATAAGGATGCCATCAACCGGTTCTGCCGGGCTACGGACAAATTCGTATATGCAGGGAGCATTGTGCGGCCGCTCGAACGGTTTCAGTTTATACGCACCATGGAACAATCGATGACCGATGTGCTGTTCGAAGAGCCGGGATTCGTGGAATTGCTGAATAGAATGCATACTCATTTCTGCAAGGAGGTGGAGGCGTGGGCTAAAACTGAGGTGGATGCCATATTCCTGATGGATGATTGGGGTACCCAACACGCCATGATGCTGTCGCCCGATGTGTTCAGAAAGTACTTCAAGCCCATGTACCGGGATTATTGCGAAATCGCCCGTCACCATGGTAAATATGTGTTCATGCACTCCGACGGAAACATCGCAGAAATTCTGCCCGAACTGGCTGAGGTTGGAGTCAATGCACTGAATAGCCAGCTTTTCTGCATGGATTTGGATCGATTGAGCCGGGAAGTGGCCGGCAAGATCACTTTCTGGGGCGAGATCGATAGGCAGTACATCCTTCCTAACGGTTCCGAAGCTGACATCAGGAACGCGGTCGATCTGGTTTACACGAAACTGTACCGGAACGGCGGAGTGATCGCCCAGTGCGAATTTGGCCCGGCGGCCAATCCGGAAAATATACTAAAGGTCTTTCAATATTGGAATCGGATAATTGATATCAAATAGCAAACCCAAAGCACTGTTATCATGGAAAGTACCCACCCCCAACCACGACGACAACAACCACAACAACCACGACAACCGATAACCCATAACTATTACTAATATGAAACGCTTAATTCTCCTCCTGCTCCTCCTTCCAATCAGCCTCTTAAGTATCGCACAGAACCAGATCCCGCTGAAGAAATACCTCGAATATGCACGGGCTTCGGCTGATTATACTTACGATCAGAAAGATTCCATCGTAATAAAATGGCGGAAAACCATTAATCCGGAAGATATCTTTGGATACCGTTCTCCGGGCGGACTCCTCGAGATGGCAGCCATCTATGCAACACTCTACGACATCGAGGAAAAAAAGAAATATGCCGATCGGGCAAAGGAAGTGCTTTTAACTTACGGACAGTATACCAAGGAGTTCCCGGTAGCGATTTCGAGGCGTAAGGCGGATTATGCCGACGGGGTACCGGCACTGCCCGATTTTTTTACCACGATGCGGTATTTGCAGGCGTACGACAAACTGAAAACCCGAGGTTATCTGACTCCGGATGAAATGACCAAAATCGACGACCTGATCGCTCATAGCCTGATGTTTATCCTTCGTACCCAGGAGTGGGGCGCCATGAACCGGTCGGCTTTAAGGGCTGAAACCTTATCATGGGCCGTAAAAGTTCTCCCGAATCATGCCGTTTCGCCGATGTTAAAAACCTATGAGCAGGCACTGGTTTCCGATAACTGGGGCCAGTGGGAGATTGAAGATGCCTCTTTGTATCATGCCGTATGGCTCTATGCATTAATGGGTAGTGCAGATGCCAAAGGAGAAATGGCCGAACTGTTCCGAACCCCTGAAATGTACTTTTACTCGCAATATTTCCTCAACCTGATGTCGCCCCAGGGTATGATCCCGGATTTCGGGGATGCACACAATTTTACCAACTGGAACCGCTGGATCGTATTCTTCGAGGCTGCTGCGAAGCAATATAATAACCCCGAATTCAAGTGGGCCGCTACGGTTATTGCCAATAAATTCCTGGATCTCAGTAAACCTACAAGTGTTGGATTAGGCTACATGCTGCTGGATTGCTATCGTTACGGAACCGACAATATCGTGCCCCAACCACCCAAAGTTTTGAGCGAAGAGGTGATGGAGGATATGGTCGGGAAAAAGATGGTGTTCCGCGACGGCTGGGACGAGAAGTCTTCCTATCTGCTGCTGAATTACAGGGACGAGGGTGATGGCGGATTGCTTTTCCGTGATTATCTGCGCAATACGATACCAATCGAAGAGGAAAAGGTTACGCATGGCCATGCAGATGAGAACAGTATTTCCCTGCTGATGCACAAAGGATCCACCCTTCTGATCGACGGCGGATACCGGGATTTCCTGCCCAGCGGCTACTTCGGATCTTATAGGCAGGATTATTTCCATAACCGCTTGTGCGTGAGGAACGAGAAGGTGTGGTTTGGCCAGAAAGCCGGCGAATACCGGTACAGCCAATCAGATTATCCACCTATTACGCCGCAATCCATTATGGATTTCATGCACAATGCGGGATCATACCGGAAGGTGAGGACTCAAAAGATCGATTTTCTCACTTTCCCGGATCATGACTACAGCAGAACCCGCATGACCGATGATGAAATGGGATACGAAAATGACCGGGTGGTGGTTTATATCAAGGATCCTGCCATGTATGTTGTTTTTGATGTGTTCAAATCCAGATCGGAACAATTTTTTACGGCTACGAATCTTTGGCACACCCAGAAAATCCTGAAACAGGGAGAACACTGGTACGACACAAAATACGAAACAATACAGACCCGCCCGGTTGGCGGCGATCAGAACCTGCTGATCTATTTCCCCAAAAACCATTACCGGTTTGAACAGACCCAGAAAGAGAACCGCAATTACCAGGAAGAGATCGCTATAGCTGAGTTTTCCGCGCAGTTCTTTGAGTTGGGACAGCATATAGGATTTGTAACAGTGCTGGTGCCCCATTCTGATAAGGAGAATCCTGAACAATTGATTAAAGCTATTGAATATGTTCCATCTTCAACCGATGAAGAAGGGCTTTCTGTTCGTATTAAGCTGTCGGATAAGTTCATACAGGTGGGGATCAAGAGCGATCTGAAAATGGACCTGGTAAGGGATTATCAGCGGCCGAAATACAACTGGGAGGCCGGCAAAATTGCTTATGGCGATGTCGAAACCAATGCCGATTTTTTCTTTACCGAGCAAAAAGGTAACAAGCTCTCCTTTACCGTAGTTAACCTGACAAAGGCTACCTTCAAGGGACAGGAAATGTTTCAGCAGCCCTCGTCTTATTTTGGGTTGAATTTCGATGGCCGGCCTGATGCTCCCGATACCGGGAAAGCACGTTATTGGAGAGATACCATTACGCTTCGCTAATGTGCTGATGTGCTGATGTGATGATGTGATGATGTGCTGATTAGAAGATTAAGACGATGAAAAGTATTAAGGACCAAATTATTTCGGGGGGGATGGTGCCGGTGTTTAATCATACCGATAAGGAAATAGCTTTTCGGGTGGTTAAGGCGTGTTATGATGCCGGGTTGCGGGTTTTTGAGTGGACGAACCGCGGGGCCGAAGCGGCCGGATTGTTCAAGGGGATTAAAGAGTATGTGGACAAGAATTGTCCCGGAATGCTCCTGGGCGCCGGATCGGTGTTTGACGGGGAAATCTGCCGGAAGTTTCATGGCATGGGAGCCTCATTTATTGTGAGCCCGTTTTTGGATCCCGATCTGGCAAGCGCTTGCAAAGAATTGAAGGTTTTATGGATACCCGGTTGCGGAACGGTTACCGAGATTCATCAGGCACAGAAATGGGGTGCTGATATTGTAAAGATCTTTCCAGGCGACGCGGTAGGTGGTCCCGGCTTTGTAAAAGCGGTGCTTGGACCCATGCCGTGGGCACAGATCATGCCTACGGGGGGGGTGAGTCCCGATCCGGAAAACCTGAAAGCCTGGTTTAAGTCAGGTGTCTGTTGTGTAGGCATGGGGTCGCAGCTGTTTACGAAAGAGAGAATCAGCGATCCGGATCCGGAAAATCTCATTTTAGAAATACGTAGAACATTGAAAATCATTGAAGAATGCAGGAAAAAGTAATCGGTCTTACGGGGGTTCAGGATTATTATCCCGATCATTTTGGCCAATGTTACGGCTGCGGCCGCCTCAATGAATTTGGTCATCAGCTGAAAACAAACTGGGACGGGGATGAAACCGTTACCTTTTTTACATCAAAACATTTCCACACCGCTATCCCGGGATTCGTGTACGGTGGACTTCTCGCCTCAATAATCGATTGCCACGGGACCGGATCAGCGGCACTTGCCCTGGCCCGTGCTCATGGTATCGAGCTGGCGGAGTACAATGCCCCGCGCTGTGTAACTGCTTCATTGAAAATTGATTATAAAAAGCCTACGCCCATCGATACCCTACTGGAAATCAGGGGAATCATCCGTGAGATTAAAGGCCGGAAGGTAGTGGTTGAGGCCCGGCTACTGGCTAACGGTGAGATTTGTGTCACCGGGGAGATCATAGCCGTTCAGGTTCCGGATGATTTCAGTAAAACGCAGTAATATTATTATTATTTGGGAAAACTATGAATTTGAAAACATCAACCATAAAACCGGGTCTGGTTATGACCGCGATCAATCTGCGGGATTTCGGAGGATTCCGGACGAAAGGCGGATCCCTGATGAAGACGGGATTGCTCTACCGGTCGGGTAACCTGCAAAAGCTGAGCGCATCGAATCATGTCGCCATCAGTGAACTGTATCTGCAAACGATTATTGATTTCCGTTCTTTAGAGGAGCAGGAGAAATCACCCGGCACATTTCCCGGAAGCCGGAAAGTTTCACTGCCCTGCAATATTGATCAGATCACCCGCGATCGCCTTCGTCCTCTGCTGCTCCGCAGATATGCCGATAATGAAATTGTTGAGGCAATTGACAGCGTGTATAAGGAAATGGTTGATCTGATGGTTGCACCTATTGGCGAGATGATCCGGATTATCCTGAACACCAGTAATTGCCCCATTCTCATTCATTGCCGGGCAGGGAAGGATCGCACCGGCTTTGCAGCCGCCGTTATACAATGGGCAATGGACGTGGATCACGAAACCGTTATGAATGAATATCTGAAATCCAATGAGTTCATCTCTCCCAAGATCAGCAAAGCACTGAAACGTCTTAGACTTTTTACCCTCGGGCTGTTTCCCAAAGGCAACCTTCAGGCGGCATTTGAAGTCAGGGCTCAGTATCTCAACACAGCATTTTTCGTGATTGAAACTAAATATGGCGGTTTGGAGCGATACCTGGCAGCAGGCGGGGTGCATAGGGAGGATTTGGACGACCTGAAGGCTTTACTGCTGGAACGTTAACGGTTGTCAGTTATCGGTTATCGGTTAGGGCGTTACTGATAACTGACAACTGACAGACAACAGACAACAGACAACAGATAACTGATAACTGATAACAACAAACCTGCAATGATCACAGACTTACTGATAGCACTGGCGGCGGCGTTTGCGGCCGGACTGATCAACGCGGTGGCCGGTGGCGGTACGCTGGTGAGCTTTCCGGTCCTGTTGGCACTCGGGATTCCGCCCGTGGCGGCCAATGTGACAAATACCGTGGCGCTTTGTCCGGGTTATTTCGGCGGGATCTTTGCGCAGCGTAAGGATTTCGCCGGTCAGAAAAAAAGGCTTTTCGCGATTTTGCCGGTGAGCATTCTCGGTGGAATTGCCGGCGGACTCATCCTCCTGAATACCGGGGAAAAAGCATTTAACGGGATTGTTCCGTACTTGATCATTCTGGCCTGCCTGCTCCTGGCCATCCAGGTGCCGGTAAAGAAATGGATGCAATCAAGGAGCTCTAAAACCCATAGCAATGCCGTAAAACGGATTGGCGCTGCACTGCTGCTCTTCCTGGCTTCGGTTTACGGCGGCTATTTCGGAGCCGGGGTTAGTGTTATCGTGATTGCCATACTCGGCCTGATCTATGACGATTCACTCACCAGCCTGAACGTGCTGAAACAGGCGATATCATTCAGTATCAATATTTCAGCGGCCATCTATTTTTCTTTTTCCGGGAAGGTCGACTGGATCTTTGCCCTGGTCATGATGCTGGGCGCTGTAGCCGGCGGTTTGATGGGCGGTAGGTTTACCAGTCGCATCAAACCGGAGGTCCTCCGGTGGATCGTAATTCTTGTTGGCTGTACAGCAGCACTTATTTACATTCTGAAATAAATTCCAAATCCCAAAAAACAAAACCCAAATAAGCTCCAAAATCCAAAATCGAAGCCTTGTCACCCCGGCGAAGGCCGCGGCCCCGTCACGTTTCACCGAGTTTCGCCAAGTCCCATAACAGACAACCATTTGTATGGGCCGGCCTTAGAGCCGGCCCATAACCGATAACAGACAACCTATTATGCCAACCAACTCCCACATCACCTCCCTTGCCCTTCAACTGGGTGCCACACGATCCGCCATTGTAAATGTCTCCGATATTCAGTTCGCAGAGAGTTTTCGCGACCTGTGCGAAATGAACTCCTGCGGAATCCCGTACAATAATGGTCAGGCCTCGGTTTCTTATGTTGGAATGATACTTTTCTGACGACAGACGCCCCCCCTCTCCCGTGAGCGCAGCGAGCGCGGGAGAGGGGACGGGGGTGAGGTGGATTAATGATTGAAGATAATTTTTTTTAATATTATGGTACGCAAACATTTTTATAAAGCTCTGGCAATAGGCTTATTGGTGATCCTGCCGATATTATTAATTGCCCAGCCGGAGCCGGCGACATCGAAAAGCCAGGTTGCCGGATGGGAGCAGCTGAAGTACGGGATGTTCATCCATTTTAACATGAACACTTATGCAGGGGCAGAGTATGATAATGGCAAAATGCCGGCTGAGGGCTTCAACCCCGATCAGCTGGATGTTGATCAATGGATTCGGACCGCCAAAGATGCCGGGATGAAATATGCGGTGCTCACAGCCAAGCATACCGGTGGATTCTGCCTGTGGGACAGCAAGGTAACCTGGAAAGGCAAGGAATGCGATTACGATATTGCTTCATCGGGTTATAAAAAAGATATTGTGGCGCAGTTCATGGAAAGCTGCCGGAAATACAACATCAAACCTGCTCTCTATTATTGTCTCTGGGATGATCATAACCAACCCGTTTCCACTAAGGATGAGTATTTTCAGCTGACAAAGGATCATATTACCGAGCTGGTAACCAATTACAAGGGGCTGGTTGAGCTCTGGATAGATATTCCGGGCATCCTGCAACCGGCTCAGCGGGCTGAATTATATGCCATCGCCAAAACCCATCAGCCCGCATGCCTGGTAACCTGCAACAATGGTTTCACAGATGGGTCGGTGCTTTCTAATTTTCCGGCTGACATAACCAACGGTGAACGCACTCTGCCGCCGGTATCCGGGCATAATCCGTACCGGGAGGTTAATGGGAAGAAATATTATGTCCCGATGGAAGTTTGCCAGACCATCAACCAAAATTGGTTTTGGATGCCCGGAGATGTAACCAAATCGGTACGAACACTTTATTACTGGTACAATGAGACCACTAAGCGCGGTGCCAACCTGCTTTTGGATGTCCCGCCGGACCGGTCCGGACGGATTCCTCAAAATCTGGTGGACCGGCTAATGGAACTGAAAAAGGTGATCGATGGTCCGGATAAAATGCCTCCCCTCAAAACACTTACTGGATACCAACCGGTAAAGGCGTCAAGCCTTTTTGACAACCGTGTTGAGTATTTGCCAGAATATGCCGTCGACGAAGATCCAAATACCAGATGGGTAGCCCAGGTTTCCGACACTTTGCCGGCACTTACCGTTGATCTTGGTGAATTCAAACGATTCAACACGGTCGTTCTTTCGGAGCCCTATGATGCCCATATCCAGGCATTTGAGGTTCAATATCTGCAGGGAGATGATTGGAAAACCATCTTGAAAGGAACCGGAATCGGGACGAACTACTCCAAACAATTCCCTGCAGTTGAGAGCCGGATGGTTCGCCTGGTTATTAAGAAATTTATTTCCGGTGAAAATCCGTTTAACGTTATTTCATTCCCAGGCACACCACCGCCGAAGGAGGGAGCAACCATTGCAGAGTTTCAGGTCTTCAATACCGATGAGGTGGATGATCCTGATTACCTGAATTCCTTTCAAACCGGCAGGGAATATTTCTTTCTGAGAAGCGGTAAAGCCAAGATGATTATCCAGGCGGATAAATCCGGGATGGGGCCGGCCTTTACCTATATGCTCTTTGATGCGGAGAATCCCGGTCAGACTGCCAAAAAGGTGAACGCGCTCAATTATATCCCGGGATCCAACTTTTCGCAAACGGCCCTGAAAGTGATTTTGGGTACTGTTGAGTTTTCCGCGTTGGGCCATAATTCTGAGGCCAAATGGGTAACCCGGAATAATAGCCCGGCTGTTGAATTAAGCTGGTGGGCAGGTGGCATACGGGTTGAGGAAACCTTCGCACCAGGTGAAAAACCCGGTACCTTTACCCGTACCATCGCGTTAACCAATGCCGATCTCGCCGGCAGCGACACCATACGGATAGCCGGCCAGGATGGCTTTCTGGAATCCAATTCTATCCCAGTCAAAAAGGGTCAGACCATTTCCCTCGTAATGGGGATAACAGTACCCTCATTCCTTACTAAAGAGGAGCCAAATTTCTCCCGAAACCCATTGTCATCAGTCTCAACCTCCGATTCACTCATCCAATCGCTTTACCAAAATGCCTCCTTCGCCTTGCCGGGAATGGTTGCCGGAAATGGCCGGATGGATGCCGGGATTTTTGAATACGGAAACCAATGGGTGCGCGATGGATCGAATGTGGCCATGGGATTGATTTACAGCGGATACTTCGAAAGCGCTAAAGGATTGCTGACGTATATTCTTTCTGATCTGGTTTCCGATGAAGGCACTACGATCATAGCCGGCGGTTTTGATGAACCCGACCGGGAAGAGTTTGACCAGATGGGGGTGCTGATGGATTGTCTGAAACTCTATTACGAATGGACCGGTGATAATTCCCTGCTCACCACTTATCGTAAAAAGATTCTGGCCCTGATTGAACGGCCCCTCAATCCTGTTTTCCGTGATTCAACGGGGATGGTGCACAACAGGAGGGAATTCTGGGAACGTACCTTCAGCGATGCCTATGAATTGGCTTATCAAACGTATATGATTCAGGGACTGAGGGATGCAGCTGATCTGTCAACAGTTCTTGGTGTTCCTGAAAAGGCTGATTACTGGAGAAAGCAGGCTGATATATTTCTGAATGCGATGCTTCATCATCCCACCCGGTCACTGGTGGATCAGGGAGCTCTCATCAAACGCCGGAACGTGAATGGAGAGATTGCGGATATTACAGTTGGCCGGCAAAATTCTTATAAATATGATGCACCTCTTCCAACCGAATACAATCATCGGCTGAATCCGGATGCCACTTACGCATTACCCATTTTACTCGGGATCATAGATCCGCATTCCGACCTGGCCAGGAAATCGCTCGACAAACTGGAATCGATCTGGAATGCACGCTGGAATATGGGCGGATATGAACGCTACCACTCGAGTTCGCAGATCGACCAGCCGGGTCCATGGACCTTTGGAACCGCCTTCATCGCCCGGGCTCAACACGATGCCGGACTCCTGGAGCGCAGCCGGCGATCTCTCCAGTGGCTCCATGATATCCAGGGAGGCAAGGCAGGCGCCTGGTTTGAGGAAATCCCGCTGAACCGCAGCCAGATCCCGTGGTGCGGAATAGTTCCCTGGACTTCAGCCGAGGTTGCCTCTTTTGTGGTCCGCCATTGGCTCGGTGCAAAAGTATCCGGCGATTATCTCATAATCAGGCCAAATCTTTATCCGGAAACAAAAATGGTATCGGCCGACCTCCGGTTCCGTCACGGTCGATTGAAAGTTGAAATTGATCAGCAGGGCAGAAAACCGGCTGTTACAGTCAACGGAAAACGGATAACCGGTAACAAAATCGGCGAGTATAAAATACTGATAACTAAGGAGTAAGAAAAAAATGAAAGTAATCGGGTTAATCGGAGGTATGAGCCGGGAGTCATCGGCTGTAAGAATGAATCCAATCATGGTTTATGAATAAAATCGGAATTCTTATAGCTCTCGCATTATACGGTGGTATCAATTTCTATCTTTTTAAACGTTCCTGGCAGGCACTGCCGGCGAATGCTTTGTTGCATACGGTTTTTTCGGTCCTTTTTGTTATTAGTTCACTGTCGCTCTTCGTTGCGATGGCCTTCGGAAACAAACTGCCGCTTGGGTTGGTTGCCGTGTTGGAGAACATCGGGGCCTTTTGGGTTATCGGCTTGCTATATTTTATACTGGCAGCCCTGTTCATTGATATCCTAAGGGTTTCTAACCACTTTTTGAAGTTTTATCCTGATTGGGTTTATGCCAATTATCAGCAGGTGAAACTCATCTCCCTGTTATCGGTTCTCGGGCTTTTTACCGTATTCTCACTAATCGGAAATTACCGGTTTCGGCATCCTGATGTGAAGCAATTGAATCTGGAGATTCCGAAAGGTACCGGGCCGGCCGGCTCGCTAACCATTGCAGTTGCCAGTGATGTTCACCTGGGCCATATCATCCGGAAAAATCGCCTTAAGAAATATGTTGAGCTGCTGAACCGGCAAAACGCTGATATCATTTTATTCGCCGGTGACCTGCTCGATCACAGCATTCGTTCAGTTGAAGCACAAAAGATGGACGAGGAGCTGCGGAATCTGAAAGCCCGATATGGTGTTTATGGCATTTTTGGCAATCATGAATACTACGGAAATGTATTCAAAGCCGTTGATTTCTATGAGAGGTCGGGCATTACCCTGCTGCGCGATACGGCCGTGACTATTGACAACCGGTTTGTTCTGATTGGCCGGGATGACATCTCTCAGCACCGCCGCAAACCATTGGACATAATCCTCGCAGGCATCAACAGGAACCTGCCCTTGATCCTGCTGGATCACAACCCGGCCCGGCTGGGGGATGCCCTGAAAAATAATATCGATCTGCAGCTCTCAGGCCATACCCATAACGGACAGATCTTCCCGCTGAATTTACTCGTCAGGAAAATTCATCAGTTAGCTTACGGATATCAAAAGACCGGGAATACACACTATTATGTCTCTTCCGGACTGGGCCTCTGGGGGGCTCCGATCCGGATCGGCACCCAATCGGAAATCGTAAGAATCGAACTGAAACTCACATAAGATAAGGCCATCTACGTAAAGCATTAAGATTATTAGTATTTTTCTCTGCGATCTTTGCAATAAACCTTTGCGTCCTCTACCGTGAACCCATTAACCTCTAACCTCTAACCATTAAATCTATAAAGCTATGAAAACCAGAATCTTAATATCATTGTTCGTCGCCCTTCCGGGACTCCTGTTATCGCAGACCCCGCTGATTCAAAACGGAATCGGAAACCTCTACCAATTGTCGAATGCCAAATCCCGGTCGGTCAGCCCTGAGAACCTTACTGGCGGCAAAGGCCAGGGTGGGATGACGACACTCGAAAAAGGCAGTGCCGCCCATGCTGCCCGCGAGCTGGGCCAGGGGTGGAAAGTAAATCCTTACGTCAGGATTGAGCCGGGTACTACCTTTACCATGGCTGAAATTACCGGTCCCGGAATCATCAATCATATCTGGATGACCCCCACCGGAGACTACAGGCTGGCCATTTTCCGGATTTATTGGGACGATGAAGCGGAGCCGTCGGTGGAAGTCCCGGTCGGCGACTTCTTCTGTTCCGGCTGGGGTTGGGGCAATGAGCCTCAGATCAATTCATTGGCGGTATGCGTGAATCCTCAGAACGGATTCAACTGCTACTGGCCGATGCCCTTTCACAAAAAATGCAAAATCACCATGGAAAACAAGTCGGCCGGCCGGTTGATCCTCTATTACCAGGTAGATTACTCCGAAACTGAGGTTGATGCGCATTCGGCCAGTTTTCATGCCCAGTTCCGCAGGGTTAACCCAACCCCGTATAAAGAAGACTATACCATAGTGGATGGAATCAAAGGCAAGGGCCACTATGTGGGTACTTATATCACTCACGGGGCCAATAGCCCTGGCTGGTGGGGCGAGGGTGAGGTGAAATTTTATCTTGATGGGGATTCCAGATTCCCTACCATCTGCGGAACCGGCGATGAAGATTACTTTAATGGATCCTATGGATTTGAGGAGCATACTGACAGTCTGGGGAAATATCATTACACCGATTTCAGCACACCCTATACCGGTTTTCATTTCATAAAAGATCCGGCAAATAAGTCGCAGCAAAGGCGGTTCGGTGAGTACCGGTGGCACATCATGGATCCCGTGCGGTTCGATCGGGATCTGAAAATAACCATTCAATTGCTCGGCTGGCAGAGCGAAGGCCGGTATCTGCCATTGCAGGATGATATGGCTTCGGTGGCTTACTGGTATCAGACCGAACCACATAATCCTTTTCCAAAACTACCACCGGTTGATAAACTGATCCTCGTTAAGGAATAATTAAAAAATAATGAACTCCAGGATTCTGTTAATCTGTTGGTTATTACAACCTGTTTTCGTTAGCGTTTTGACTGCGGATGAATTTGTGGGAAAACATTACCGCGGAAAGGGAGATGTCGAATACCTTGAACTTCTCGAGAAGGCGAGGCGGTTTTTTGATCCGGATCCGGTTTTGCCGAATATCTCCATGTTATACTCATCGTCTCTCAACAGCTTGGTTGAGGGTCCCACCTGGGATGCCTGGTGGATTCAGAACAGTTATGGGACCACTTATTGTGCTTTGCTATTTTATCAGGAACCCTATCTAACTTTTTTACAGAACGCACAGGATTTCTGGTTTGATCAGATGGGTGACGGAAAGCGTATCGGGGCCAATGACTGGCAGGCCCCTGACGGCTGCCTTTGCGATTGTGCCCGGCCCGGATGGATCATGTATAAGCAGGGAGATGGCCGGATCCATATTCATGACTGGGGTGTGGGATTTACCGCGGCCGGGCTGCTCATGCAATCGGAGCTTTTGCTGATCAGCCGTGATAAAAAGGCCATTGACCATTATCTACCCATGCTTGAACGGTCGGCGAATTTTATCGATACCCGCCGTGACACGAACAATAACCTGTTCCTGGCGGGTCCCGCTGGTAATTTGCTGGCACCCAGCTATGCCGGATGGCATAAGCCAGATGGCTCTTATGGCCAGGCTTACCTGGCCGAGCTTTCTATAACCTTTATTGCCGCTCTCGACCGGTTGATTGAGGTGGAAAAGCTGGCAGGCAGGAAAACTCAGGCTGAACACTATTCTATGATTCGTGATCTTGCCCGGAAAGGATTGCCCCGCTTGATGACCCCGGAAGGGTACTTCCTCCGATCCATTGATCCCGATGGTACCTTGCATGGTGTGTATGGAGCACCCAGTCACGGTTATTTTGAGACCACTCCCAATCAGGATGCCATAGCTTTCCGGGTGATTGATGATCTCCAGGCAGAAACCATCTATTCTAAAATCGCCGCGATACCTGGACTCCGGCCCTTTAAGCTGATTATTCCCAATTATCCGGCCTATGACGACATGTATGAAGGAGAAACCGGCATCTGGAAATTCGGCACGTGGGTGAACGGAGGCCATTGGTCAACCTGCGAAGGCCGTATGATGATGGCCTATTCACGGTTGGGCAAATATGAGGATCTGCGTCAATCCATGAAGCAGATACTGTCTTTCGCAGAGAATTTCCGCATGGATAATCCGCTGATCCGGTTCGGAAGTGATGTATATCAGCCTGATCAACCCTACAATGTTACCTATGATGCGTTCGCCATCCCCGCTGCCCTGATCCGCGGCCTGTTTGAATATCTGTACCGGGCCGACGGATTAACGCTGATTCCTCATATCCCTGAGGGAATCACCGAGATACAACAATTGGATCCTGTGAGGTTTGGTAATAAGAAACTCTGGCTGTCGGCACAGGGATCAGGAGAGATCACCTCTGTAGAGATCAATGGAAAGAAATGGAGATCCTTCAATAAAACATCGGTTTTCTTACCCTATGATCAATTGCCCGATAACGTTTCCATAATCATCCTATTCGGGAACACCAAAGCGGATCATCGGACTGCCGCACTATCCTTTCCTCAGACTACTGTTACCCGCGATTTTCTCCAATCAGTCTCGGATACATCAGCCGGTTCCGAAGAATTGAAAAATCGGATGATCCGGCAGTTTGACTTTTATAACCAATTAACAGACAGTGGGCTGGGGGATTGTTACGAAGCCGCTCATGCCCGGTTGGCATTCGAGGCATTTGCCGCTGCCTTCGGGCGCAGAAAGCTCCTGGAAGAAGGTAAAATGCAACCCTTACCTGGTCATTCACAGGAAGCGGTCGACCGGCTTTATCTCAAAACTGCAGAGCAACTCTGTACGGGAATTGAGAATGCCATGGCATCATCCAATCAATCACTCACTTCACAATCGAAAAAAATATCAGACATTTATCAATCGATAAAAAACCCATAACCGTAAATTGCCCTATGACCCGCAAGGAAGAATTTCTCCGATTGGTTGGTAACGGGAAGCCCGGCCGGGTTTTGTTTTACCCCATCCTGATGCACTTCGCCGCCCGGTTCAATGGCCATAATTATGGCGAACTGGCCTCAGACTATCGTGTTCTGGTGGAGTCGAATATCAAGTGCCTTCATCAATTCGATTTCGATATGGTTAGCCTGATTTCCGATCCCTATCGCGAAACAGCAGCCTTTGGAGCTCCGGTTGAGTTTGTCCCGGAAGGGGTTCCCAAGTGTAATAAACTGATGATCAATACTCCGGAAGATATTATTGCTCTGAAGAAACCTGATGTATTACTATCCGGCCGTACGCTGGATCGCATCAACGGGGCGCGCTATTACAAGGAGATCCTGAAGGAGAAGGTCCCGGTGATGGGCTGGGTGGAGGGACCTTTGGCAGAGGCTTGCGATCTGGCCGGAGTTACTGAAATGCTCATTATGCTGATGATGGATCCCGCGTCAGCTCACCTGCTGCTCGATAAATGCCTCGATACAGCCATGGATTTTGCCCGGGAACAGGTAGCTGCAGGATGCGATCTGATCGGGGTGGGTGATGCCATCTGTTCCCAGATCGATCTGGATTTATATAATACTTTCGTTTTCAGCCGGCACCGCCAGCTGGTTGATTACCTTCATTCGCTGGGTGCCTGGGTGAAATTTCATATCTGCGGTAATACCACGCATTTATGGCCGTCATTGCCAAAACTCCAACTGGATATTTTCGATCTGGACTATATGGTTGACATGGAGGAGGCTTACCACCAATTTGGCCCCAATGTGGTGAGATGTGGTAATATTAATCCGGTTGAGATACAGAATCTCAGTGCCAGAGAGGTTTTTGATCGATCAAAAAATCTGATAGCCAAAGAGCGGGGCCACCGGTTTATGCTCTCCGGAGGATGCGAGATCACTGTTAATACCCCGGCTGAGAATCTGATGGCTATGAGAAAGGCTTGTGATTAACGTATTATTATAAAACAACTTTCATGAATTTACTACTATTCTTCTGGCTCTCTATTGCTGCTGCTACTGCCACTGCCCACTGCCCATTGCCTACTGCCTACTGCCTACTATCCTTGCGTACGACACCATCCGCATTACGGATCTGGGCCTGGCTCCGTATTCCCGGATCAATGCAGTTCCTTTTGTTCAAAAGGCGCTGGAAGCATGCATGGGTAAAGAGAATACGGTAGTTTTCTTTCCCAAAGGCCGTTACGATTTCTGGCCCGACCATTGCATTGAGAAGGTCTATTATTATGAGTCGAACACAACAGTCAATAATCCCCGGCGCTGTGCAATTGACAATTTGACCTTTACGGGCAATAACCTGACACTAAGCCATAGGTATCAACCTTGGCATCCACGGAAATTTTCAGCTTCACTCGAATCTTGCAAAGGTGTGATAATCAGGGATAATGTGATGGATTCTGGAATCCTTGGCAGAAATATTCGTATCTTGGGCATGAAAATGAAGGAATTACAAATGGGGAAGGCGCAATTTTTATTGGAATAAGGTATGAAGGTTCATGTAGTATCTGAAGTAGCCAAGGTAGTTAAGGGCAATGGGGTGAATACGGTATTTGTCCAGATGATTGACCTGCTCAGGAAAAGCAGTGATATTGAAGTGGTAGTAAACGGTAAGGGCAGAGGTGATATCTATCATGCTCATTCTTATGGATTGCTCTATTTTCTTTGGGGGCTAGGATATAAAGGACGGCGGATTCTGACGGTGCATGTCATTCCTGATTCAGCCAAGGGGTCAATACCCGGATGGCAATTGCTGATGCCTTTCATCAAGTGGTACTTTCGCCAGGTCTATTCTTATGCTGATGTGTGTATTGCACTGTCTCCAATGGTTGAATCGGCCATACTCGATCTTCATGCTAAAACCCGTATCGTAAAGATTTACAATCCTATACCAATCGATTTCTGGAAAAGCTCTGTTGAAAACCGGAAAAAAGGGCGCGAGATGCTCGGGTTGAATGATGGTGATTATGTCGTTCTGGGAGTTGGCCAGCTGGAAGGCCGCAAAGGAGTGGAAGATTTTCTTGATGTTGCCACAGAAATCCCCGGCGCAAAGTTTGTATGGGCTGGCGGCCGGCCTTTCGGGGCATTAACCGAGGGTGTGGTCCGGATAAATAATCGCATCGCTCAGGCACCATCAAACATTACTTTTCCCGGTATGTTTGAATTGTCTGATATGCCTTTTGTTTATGCCGCATCTGATACACTTATTTTTCCATCCTACCAGGAAAATTGCCCGATGGCTCCACTGGAAGCAGCTGCTGCTGGTTTACCCGTTGTTTTCAGGGATCTGCCAGAATATAGGCTGCTTTATGAGAATCATTACATCAAGGCCGCAACAACGATGGAGTTTGTTCAAATTGTTCGTAAGCTGATGAATGATAAGGATTTTCGAGACACGGCCCGCAAAATATCCAGACAACTGCTTGAACAATTTGACGAGCACAAAATTCTCGCTAAACTGATCGGTATATATACTGATCTTTATCGAAATTCTGGAGTCAGGTAATAAATCTAATTAAGAAAAGAATTAATATTGCCCCTTATGGGCATACTACAAGACCGACTAAAAAAGTACGATGCACCCCAAAAGGCCCAAGCGGCTGGTGTTTATCCGTACTTCCGGGTGATTGAATCCGAGCAGGATACAGAAGTAATCATCAACGGGAAAAAAGTTCTGATGTTTGGCTCCAATAGCTATCTGGGCCTCACAAACCATCCAAAAATCATTGAAGCAGCTGTGCAGGCAACCAGGAAATATGGAACCGGGTGTGCCGGATCGAGGTTTCTGAACGGAACCCTTGATATCCATATCGAGTTGGAAAACAAGCTGGCCGAATTTGTCGGGAAAGAAGCAGCATTATGTTACAGTACTGGATTTCAGGCTAATCTGGGAGTTCTGTCCTGTATTCCGCAACGCGGCGACTTTATTTTGCTTGATGCACTCGACCATGCTTCAATTATTGAGGGAGCGCGGCTGTCATTTGCCAAAACGGTGAAATATGCGCACAATGACATGGATTCCTTGAAGAAAAGGCTCAAGGTATGTCCCCATGGAAAATTGAAATTCATTGTCATCGACGGGATTTTCAGTATGGAGGGAGATATAGCCCACCTTCCAGAAATCGTTGAACTGGCTGAGAAATACAATGCCTCAGTTATGGTCGATGATGCTCATTCCATGGGAGTTCTGGGAAAAAATGGCTGTGGAACGGCAGATCATTTCGGGGTAACCGATAAAGTGGATGTGATCATGGGTACCTTCAGCAAATCGTTTGCATCATTGGGAGGGTTCATTGCCGGCGATTTTGATATGATTAACTACCTTAAACATAATTCCAGAGAGCTGATTTTCAGTGCGTCCATGACTCCGGCTTCAACGGCAACCGTATTGGCTTCGCTCGAAGTGATGAAGTCCGAACCGGAACGCATAGCACAGCTTTGGGACAATACTCACTATTCTCTCAATGCATTCAACCAGCTCGGGTTTAATACCGGGTTGGCCGAGAGTCCGATCATTCCCCTTCGTATCGGTGATATAGATAAATCTCTCATCCTTACGAAATTGCTCCTTGAAGCCGGGATATTTGTTAATCCGGTGGTGCCTCCTGCTGTTCCGAAAAATGATACCCTGATCAGGTTCTCCTTAATCGCTACCCATACACACGAACAGATAGACAGGGCCGTGGAAAACATCCATAAACTATCCAAAATGTTGGGGATTCTTTAAAGATTCTGTTTCTCAAATCTATGGCAAAGGTTGTATTTATTACCGGGGTCTCATCCGGATTGGGTAAAGCTTGTGCCGGAAACCTTTCTGAAACGGGTTACACTGTGTATGGCACCAGCCGTAAACCTTCCGGAGAAAAGTTTCCCTACAAAGTCATTGGAATGGATGTTACGGATGAGCAATCCGTTATAGCTGCTGTAAATGAGGTTATTGCCGCAGAAGGGAAAATCGATGTTCTTATTAACAATGCAGGGATTGGCATCGGGGGTGCATTGGAAAATTTTTCCGAATTAGAAACCAAAAAACAGTTCGGTACCAATTTCTTCGGTATGGCCAGGGTGGTTCGCGCCGTACTTCCCTTTATGCGGGCAAAAAAATCCGGTAAGATTATCAATATCAGCTCGATCGGTGGACTCATGGGATTGCCTTTCCAGGGACACTATTCGGCCGCCAAATTTGCGGTGGAAGGTTTCAGTGAGGCTCTATCCATGGAGGTCAAGCCATTCAATATCAATGTAGTGGTTGTTAATCCGGGAGATTTCAAAACGGGTTTTACCTCAAATCGCGTTTTTACTGCAAAGGATTCTAAAGGGAGCGATTACGATAAACATTTCCGAAAAGCCGTTGCCATAATAGAGAAAGATGAACAGGGAGGATCCGATCCTATGGTTCTTGCCCGTACCATCGAAAAAATCATCCGGAAGAAAAACCCGCATTTCCGGTATATTGTCGGCCGCTTCGATCAGCGGCTCATCGCCCGGCTTAAGCCTTTCCTGCCGCACGGACTGGTGGCGTGGATACTGACCGACCACTATAAGGTTGGATGACTGCCGCACAGCTTGATAAGCTTCCTCAGTTTAATGGGGAACTGCTTACCTCTCCCCACGGAAACGGATGTTATACCTCACCGGCACCAGTATTCCGGAGGCATTTCGTTGGTTATCTATAACCCGCTCTCAATCGATCGGGAAGACCTGGTGGAAGCTATTGTTGAATTGCCGGGAGATGCTGAAAGCCCAGCTCCGGCTGGAATTGCTTGATGATAAATCAGTTTCATGGCCAGCCTGGGAAATCATGTTTGATGCTGTAACAAAGGCTCCAAGAGGATATTTTAATCAGCCTGAAATTACGATTGCCGAAAATGGACCTGCCCGGATATCTCTATGTGTGGTTCGGACAAAGGATGGTTCCGAAATGACACAATACATCAGCCTGGCCGCAGGATCAGCCGGTGACCGCCTTGAATTCAGAAACGACCTCAAATGGAACACCCAGGCTACTCTTTTGAAGGCCGCAT
>Ga0265292_1001554_pt1 | contig 19718 bp, 16 predicted proteins | sample Munlanlewell296A_FD_189080 | JGI IMG/M metagenome (GOLD analysis project Ga0265292, IMG submission 189080) | Leachate microbial communities from a municipal landfill in Southern Ontario, Canada - Leachate well 296A | ecosystem: Engineered > Solid waste > Landfill > Unclassified | place: Canada... | reverse complement strand
TAACTCTGGATTAGACATGGCGATTGTCTCCAAATAGTCTTTACCTTCTACTTTGCTAATCCAATCAAGCGCAACCATCCACCTGCCTTCGCCAGTTTGTTCCCTTAGAATAGTCATGCCCTCTGGATACTGAAAACTTAGATACTCGTCCTCATAAACATTTACATCACCAACAATATTCACTTGTTCAGCCACTTGAGCTGTCTTACAACCTGCAAAAACTAAAGTTGTGATTGCCAACAAAATAAGACTTAATTTCTTCATAATAGGTTGATTATAGGTTACGGAAGGAGACTACCTGAAACCGGCTCATGAGACAATTAAAAGAGCCTCGCAACAGGAATTTTATTCCGTTGCGAGTGGTACCCCGAGCAGGAATCGAACCTGCGACCAACAACTTAGAAGGCTGCTGCTCTATCCACTGAGCTATCGGGGCGTATTAACTGATCAATCTTGTTAAGCCGGCAAGCGACTCAAGATTCTGTAGAAGTTCCGGATGGAAATATAAGTAAAGGTCTAGGCTAAAAGCAAGAGCATTATTGAAACTGTGAAATGCTATGGCGGTCCAAATAGAGCCGGTTTTTTGATAAACGTAGTTGAGTAATAGCCCTAAAAAGAAGAGTGGCAAGAAGGTTTGAAACTGGAAATGTATGCTTGCGAATAAAAATGCAGTTAAGATGCTAGCCATCCATACCGGCCAAGTTTTTGTGAAAACTCGATAAACAAATCCTCTAAAAAATAATTCTTCCAAAAATGGGGCGATAATTACAACAAAAATCATACCAACTGTTATGCCAAGTGTGTCGTAACCAAAAATCGGCATATAGGATTCTTGCTCACCGTAACCCGGCAAACTCAAACTATTTGAAAGTAAGATTTCGGAGATAATTAGCGACACAACAATGTAGAACAAATATGCCAACGACACGGTTTTGATGAGTTTTAAGATTGAGACTTTTTGGAGTCCAAAATCTGCCGTGGTGGCGCTATATTTTAAAACAACAAAAATCCAAAGAGGAAAAAATAAGATCAGAGACTGTATTAAATATTCAATTACAAACTGAGCAGTTGGGTGCATCCCTCCGATTGCTCTCCCTGCGCCCGGGAAAAATAAAAAAATGCCGGAAAATAGTGCGTAAAGCAAAATCCCTAGGGCAAGTACTTTTAAAAAATCGCGAAGAGTGAAGCGTGTCATAAACGGCTCGCATTATATAAAAACTTTTGTTAGATTGAAAGGGCGTTTGCCAATTTAAATATGATAGATCACTCCTCAGTCGAGGAAAATGTGGTGAGAACAGTTCAGGCCCACCAAATGGCTGATGAAAGTCAAAATGAAAATGTTCTACGCCCAAAAACTCTTTTGGAATACATTGGACAAGAAGAAATTAAGAAGAATTTAAGCGTTTTTTTGCCGGCTGCAAAAAAACGCGGTGAAGCGATGGAACATGTTTTGCTACATGGTTGCCCGGGGCTCGGAAAAACAACTCTCGCCTTTATTTTGGCCCGTGAAATGGGTGTGCAAATCCGCACAAGCTCGGGGCCTGCAATAGAACGCCCGGGAGATTTGGCTTCCATACTCACAAATCTTCAAGAAAACGATATTCTTTTTATAGACGAGATCCATAGGCTTCGCCCGATTGTGGAAGAAATTTTATATAGCGCCATGGAGGATTTTTGTTTGGATTTGGTGGTGGGCAAAGGGCCTTCCGCCCGTAGCATGAGAATAAGTCTGCCAAAATTTAGCTTAATAGGGGCTACAACAAAACTTTCCTCCATCTCTTCCCCACTAAGAGACAGATTTGGGAACGTTCTAAAGCTGGAGTTTTATAATCAAAATGACATCATAGAAATTTTAAAACGCAGTTCAGATATTTTAAATATAGAAATCAATGGAATCGGGGCAAATCGATTGGCTCAAAGTGCGCGTGGAACTCCACGTGTTGCAAACCGTTTACTCCGCAGGGCACGCGACTACGCGAACATAAGCAATAAAAATGTGATCGATGAGGAAATCGTAGAAAAAACTCTTGAACTTCTTGGCATAGATGAGCTTGGGCTTGATGCTACGGATCGTAAACTACTTTTAACCATAGCCAATAAGTTTGATGGAGGGCCAGTTGGGCTTTCCACACTTTCTGCGTCCAGCAATGAAGAGGAAGAGACTGTCCTAGATATTTATGAACCATTTTTAATGCAACTTGGGTTTTTACAACGCACACCCAGGGGTAGACTTTTAACTTCTAAAGCGTATCATCACTTAGGTTTAAAAAAATCTAACGCCAAACTATGACAAACCTTAAAAAAATCCTGCCCGTGGCTTTTATAAGCCTCGCAGTTTTATTCAGTTCTTGCGGTTCTTCCGACGAACTTAGCGACCCATCCACAGTTAACCAAGAAACTTATAACGGTATATTTACCTCTCTTGGAAATATAAAAGTAAATTCCACAGTCACTCACCTATTTGAAACTGACGATGGGGATATTTTATATGCATATTCGGATAGATATAATTTGGACGATAAAGATTATCTTGGAACCCGAGTTGAGGCTTATGGCACAGTGAGCACTTATGAGACTCTGGACAAACCACTTTTTAACGTTAAACGCATTACAGAGGCCAAAGCCGAGGATCTTAAAGAGGAAGTTACTGCCCTCGATTACAAAAATACGGCACTTGGAGTGTCTTTTACTTATTTGAGTGATTGGGCTGTAACTGAAACATTGGATTCGTTGACTTTAACTGCGCCAGCGATTGTTGCCGAAGAAGAGGCTGAGAGTGAAATTGCCGTGCTTGCCGATTTAGATACAATTTGGGTTGTTAAGTTACCTGCCGGGCTTACAAAGACTTCTACAGATGAAGAATCCGTAAGAATCGAAGAAATCCAAGCTTACACCGAGCAGGAGTATCCGGATCTTTCTATTTATAAGAGTGAAACTAACTATGTGGGAGTTGATCAACAACTCGCGGTTAAATATAAAACAGAGCTTTCCGACCTATATTACTTTGTTCCACGAGGAAGCGATCTATATGAAATAAGTTTCCATCATAGTTCTCTAAAGGATGAGCTTTTGCTTGATTACACAAATATATTCTCCAATCTTGTGGCGAGCTTTAGATTTTTGCCTACGGAGGGGACTGTGACAGATACTACGGACACTACAGATGTAGTTGAACCTGTTGAGCCTGTGGAGGAAGTCGATACGGTCACTCCTGATGCAGACCAAGTAGAGTTTACAAAATATGGAAGTTTTGACAGCAATTTTGGATTCTCAATCTCCTACCCCTCCCCTTGGTATTACAGTGGAACTAGTGGCCAATATATATTTGCTAATGAAGAAGTCGAGGATACAACGACCCCCCTTGTTAAACTCCGCTGGAGTTCTAGCGGAACTGCTGGCACAGTGCGTACAAGTACCAGTGTTTCTATAACCGTTAATGTGGATTCTCGCTACTATACATTAACCGGTACGCCGGAGTACGAAACCGCCATGCAAAAAATGTCTGAGTCAATTAAGATTATAGAGGAATAGTATATTAGACTCTTTTTCTTGATTTAGGCAAAGCCGAATAGATGAAAACCCCTGTAAAATCTGGTATGATTTCTTGATAATAAAACTTCTTAAAAACATATGAACAACTCAGATCAATTCAATAAATTTACAAAGGAAGCTAAGCAAGCGCTTATTGTTGCGCAAGACGTAGCCAAAAAAACGGGTACCAGCTATGTTGGAACCGAGCATCTTTTAATAGGTATTCTTTCCCAAAGGAGTTCCCTTGGGACTACCATTTTGCAGAATTTTGGAGTTACTTTGGAAAATGTTAACCTTGTGCTTAAAACTGTTGGACGTACCCAAGTAAGCGCCAGAAGTGCAAAAAATCCCGGCGGACTTAGTGGTTTCGCAAAAAAAGTCATAGAAGATGCAATTAAATCCGCTCATGAGTTCTCTCATCCGTTTGTTGGGACCGAACACCTTCTTTATGCTCTTGTAACCCAAGAAAATACCGCAGCTACCGTGATCTTGGAAAATATGAAGATTGCACCTGATGACGTTCGCCAAGAACTGCTACAGAATTTTGAGCGCATGAAGAGTAATCCAATGCAAAGCGGGCCTAATGTTGTGCCCGGTGGACCTATACCAAGCAACATGAATCCGCTTGAATTCTTTTTGAATGGATTGCAGGGGGTTTTGGCTGGTCAAGAACCAAAGGAGAGCGGTTTTGAGGCCAAAAAGAAAGGTGATAAATCCGGAACTCCGGCACTTGATTACTTTACGACCGATCTTGTACAAGAAGCCAGAGACGGCAAACTTGACCCTGTTATTGGGCGCGAGAAAGAAATAGAACGTGCAATTGCCATTTTATTGCGTAAAACAAAGAATAATCCGGTTATAATCGGAGAGCCCGGAGTTGGTAAAACAGCTGTTGTAGAAGGGCTTGCCCAAAGGATTGTTTTGGAACAAGTTCCGGACACAATGCTAGAGAAACGCATTTTGAGCCTATCTATGGCTGCTGTTGTTGCCGGGACCAAATATCGTGGTGAATTTGAAGAACGCATAAAACAGATTTTGGAAGAGGCATCAAATCAACCGAATGTAATACTTTTTATCGATGAACTTCACACTGTAATTGGAGCCGGAAGTGCAGAAGGAAGTTTGGATGCGGCAAATATATTAAAACCAGCCTTATCCCGCGGACGCGTGCAGGTTATTGGGGCCACAACTACCGGTGAATATCGCAAACATGTAGAAACGGACGCCGCGCTTGAAAGACGTTTCCAATCTATTATGGTTGAAGAGCCGTCTGAAGAAGAAACTTTGGAAATCTTAAAGGGGCTTAAAGAATCTTTTGAGAATCATCACAATTTAATAATTCATGATGACGCACTTTCCGTGGCTGTTACCCTATCAAAACGCTATATAAACGATAGATTTTTGCCAGATAAAGCAATTGATGTAATGGATGAAGCTGCGGCCCTAAAAGGCATGACTACAAAGCAGGATTCAGACCGTGCAAAAGAGTACCAAAAGGAGCTTAAGAGAATCGTGAAGGAAAAAGAGCAAGCCGTAACAACGCAAGATTACGAGAAGGCAGCGGATTTACGCCAACAAGAATTAATTCTTACAGATAAAATCGAAGAGGAAAAACACGTAAAAATCCCTCGTGAAATGCGCGGAAGTATAGATGGAGAAGATGTGGCACGCGTTATTTCCAGAATGACCGGAGTGCCTGTTACCAAGCTTGTTAAAGAAGATGTGGAGAGACTAAAAGAGCTTGAAAACATAATGAAGGCTCGCGTGGTTGGACAAGATGAAGCCATAATCAAAGTGGCTACTGCGATTCGCCGTTCAAGGACCGGAATTTCCAGTTCAAAACGTCCGATTGCTTCTTTTATTTTTCTTGGGCCTACCGGAGTTGGTAAAACCGAGCTTGTTAAAACAATCGCTCGTGAAATTTATAACGATGAAGATGCGCTCATTAAAATAGATATGAGTGAATTTATGGAGCGTCACAATACCTCCCGCTTAACTGGAACAACTGCCGGTTATGTGGGTTATGAAGATGGTGGACAGCTTACCGAGCGTGTTCGTAGGCATCCATACAGTGTGGTACTTTTTGATGAGATAGAAAAAGCTCACCAAGATGTGTTTAATATTTTGCTACAAATCTTGGAAGATGGCTGTTTAACAGATGGGAAAGGAAGGAAAATTGATTTCACAAACACAATAATCGTAATGACCTCAAATATTGGAGCTCGTAAATTAACCGAGGGTGCTGCCCCTATTGGCTTCAAGCTTTCCGGCGAGGAATTAACTGCGGCCATGCAAAGTTTTGAACACAAGAAAGAGGATGTTCTAAAAGATATGAAAGACCATTTTAAACCGGAGTTTTTGAATCGCGTGGACAATATTATTGTATTTAGACCGCTTACTCATGAAATGATTAAAGAAATAGTAAAAATACATATTTCCGACCTGCAAAAACGTCTACTTGAGAAACAATTAAGTTTGGAAATTACAGATTCCGCACTTGAACGTTTGGCTACGCTCAGCACCGATCCTGATTATGGAGCTAGGCCGGTTAGGCGCAAGGTGCAAGAACTTATTGAAGATAAGTTGGCGCAAGGCCTGCTTGATGCTGAATTTGCAGAAGGAGATACGGTTTTGATAGAAAAAGATGGGGAGGAGATTGTGCTAAAGAGGAGGGATGATGCACTACGATCAAAACCTAAGGCAAAAACCAATTCACAAGTTAAACCTGCTACAGGGATCAAGAAGCGTGCCATAAAGAGTGAAGAAGGGGTTACAAGTGAAAAAACTGCCTAATGTTTTTATGAATTTTATAAAAAATCAATGGGATATTATTGCAGTTTATTTATCAACATTCATTGGCTTAATAAGCCTATATCAAGGAAATACAACAGGTCCTGATAGCGCTGCAATAATGAGCTTAGCAACAGTGGCCTGGTGCGCCCCAACAGTATTATTTTTTTCAATAGTAACAATCGTAAGGACATTGAAACAAAATAAGCGAAAAATAAGATTGCTTTGGTTAGTTCCATATATTTTGCCTATACTCACACTTATACAATTTTTCTTTTATCTAATATTTTTTACGTGAAGCCTACGGATATTCCGTTAACTTCACCTTTACACACCTTTAAAAAGATACTAGAATCCGCCTGCTTACGGTTTTGGGATATTGTTAGTCACGGGCGTGACCTTCAAAATCGTGTAGCTTATAACTTTTAATTCGTGCCCGTGCGTAATCCTTTTATGGATGCACAAAATCCAACACAAACTGCGCCAGTTGCACAGACTGCTACTGCGCAAAACCAAATTGTAGTTGTCCCGATGGAACAACTTCTTCAAGATTCCCCAGAATTCAAACTTCCTGAACCTGGAAGTATTGTTGAAGGAAAAGTGGTTTACATAGATAAAAAGTGCGTAATTGTAGACATTGGAGGAGTAATTACAGGTATTATTTCCGGACGCGAAATGAAGGACTCACTGAATACCTCAGATGAGCTTGGGATTGGCGATCTTGTTTTGGCCTGTGTACTTGAATCAGAGAATGAAGATGGACTTACCGTTCTTTCACTTAGACGTGCCAGCCAAGATAAAACTTGGGATAAATTTATTAAGGCATACGAGAGCAATCAAACTCTTAAAGTACGCCCACGTGAGGCAAATAAAGGAGGTCTACTTCTTGATGTGGATGGGATTAAAGGATTCATTCCGGTTTCCCAATTGGCACCTTTGCACTATCCACGTGTTAACGGAGCTGATAGCGCTAAAATTTTGTCACGCTTACAAGAACTTATTGGCATAGAATTTACTGTTAAAATCATAAGTGTTGATAAAGAGAACGGCAAACTTATTCTTTCTGAAAGAGCTGCGTTTGAACGCGAACGTTATGATGCGCTTTCCGGTCTTAAGGCTGGTGATACGGTTGAAGGGACAGTAAGCGGTATTGTTAAATTCGGTATTTTCGTTGCGTTTAATGGTCTTGAAGGACTAGTACACATATCTGAAATCGCTTGGGGACACGTTAGCGATGCACATGATTTCGCTCGCCTTGGAGACAAGGTACAAGTTAAAATCATTGGCATAGATGGAGATAAGATTTCTCTATCAATGAAACAACTTACTCGCGATCCTTGGGAAGAGATTGAAAAGAAATATAAAGTTGGAAGCACAATCGAGACAAAAATCGCAAGACTTGCTCAGTTTGGTGCTTTTGTACAACTTGAAGAAGACATCACCGGACTTATTCACAATTCAGAAATCCCAGGGAATCCTGATGATGCAGCAAAAGCTTTAACTGTTGGGCAAGAAGTTTCTGCTCGCGTTATTGAGATAAACAAAGAAGAAAAGAGAATAGGCCTTTCACTTTTGCCGGAAGATGCAAAGGTTGAAAAGAAAGAAGAGAAGAAGGAAGAAAAGTAATTTTTACTAAAAGATAAAAAGCCCTCGCTATATGCGGGGGTTTTTTGGTAATCTTGGGAGGAAATGCTAGCTGGAGCTAGGCTTCAGCTGTGTTTAGCAGGGAATTGACGGAGAGGGACCTATCCACGTATGGCAATGTAAGATGAGACCACTCCCCGACAATTCTCCGGTAAACACACTCCGATATTTCAAATGACATTGTGTAATTATAAAATAATTTAAAACATTTGTCAATATGCTAATTTACATTTTTTGGCTTACCGTTGCGACTTTGGCCATTACGGGGCTTATTTACTACTTAAACAAGAAGTTTAACGAGCTTAAAAACCCGGTGGATGAAAACAGCATGAAGCTTATGCTCCAGGTTATTTCCGAGCTTAGGCGTGAAATAAATGAGGGCCATGGTAAAAATCGAGCAGAGATGGAGGGCAAATTGAATCAAATGACACTTATGTTAACCAAAGCCCAAACGGACAACACTCAAAACCTCCAAAAACAATTTGCGCAAAGTGCTGTGATTATTCAAGAAGTCACAAAAAGCCTTACACATTTGCAGGAAACCAATAAACAAGTTGTGAGTTTTGCAGAACAGATGAAAAGTTTGGAAAATATCCTTAAAAACCCTAAACAACGTGGTATTTTGGGAGAGGTTTTTTTGGAGAAAATACTTTCCAACATCTTTCCGCCAAATCAGTTCCAGATGCAGTATAAAATGAAAAATGGTGAGATTGTGGATGCAGTTATATTCCAGAATAATTTGATTATTCCAATTGACGCAAAATTCTCACTCGAAAAATACAATATGATGATGCAAGAAACGGATAAAATCCGCCGAGATGAGATAGAAAAAGCTTTTAAAGCGGATGTAAAAAAACGTATTGATGAAACAGCAAAATATGTGCGACCCGCAGAAGGGACTACGGAGATGGCTTTTATGTTTATCCCTGCAGAGGGAGTGTATTACAATTTAATGATTTATAGCGTAGGCACGCTGGATATCAATTCACAAAATTTGGTGGAATATGCAGGGAGTAAAAAGGTGACTATTGTTTCCCCGAGCACCTTAACCGCATATCTGCAGACGATGCTCCAGGCTATTCAGCGTGAAGAAAGGGTGGAAAAAATCCAATATGTGCTAGACAATTTGGTACATTTACACCGCCACATGAATGCCTATGATGAATATATGCAAAAGCTTGGTAAACAGATTGGGAATACCGTTAGCAGTTACAATTTGGCCAGCAGAGAATTTAAAAAAATCGATAAAGATGTGTATAAGTTAACGGATGGCAAAACGGGTGGAGGAATAGAGCCACTACTGATTGAAGAAAGCCCTATAGATAACTAGATTTTGCTCGTATTAAAATCTTTACTTTTAACCTGTTTTAACCTAAAGTGTCCTCGCCTATGGGTATAAGTTTACAACAACTCGCATCAAAACTCGGTTTTACCGAGAGTGAAATGGAAAAAGAGATCCTGGAAATTGGTTTTGAAATTGTTCCGGAATTTGATGATGAAACTGCTACCCTAATAATAAATGAGGTGTCCGGGAAAAACGAAAAAAGTGCCGCCGAGGTTTATGAAGAAATTGTTGCAGTGGCGCAAGAAAAAGAAATCGTTAAAACTCAACGCAAGCAACAGGCCGGTAAGATTGTTAAGAAAGCAGAGCCAAGAAGAGTGGAAAGAGTGGAATCAAAAAAAGGCATAATTGAGATACATGAATCGATTACAGTTAAAGAGCTTGCAGAAAAAACAGGCCTTAGCGCGGCGGTTTTGATTGGAGCGCTTATGAAAAATGGAATTTTGGCGAATATAAATCAGGTTATAGACTATGATACCGCCGTTATTATTACTACAGACCTTGGAGTTACCCTCAAAAAAGAGTTAGCACAGGCAAATGCAGAAGATATTTTCCGTGGTAATTTGGAAAAATTACTTGGAGAGGACGAGAAGAATGATCTTAAAAAACGTCCTCCGGTTGTGTGCGTAATGGGTCATGTGGATCATGGGAAAACCACACTTTTGGATGCAATCAGAAATACTGATGTGGTTGCCGGTGAAGCCGGTGGCATTACTCAGCATATTGGTGCCTATCAGGTTGAACACAAGGGGCAAAAAATTACATTTTTGGACACTCCGGGCCATGAGGCTTTTACAGCAATGCGTGCGCGTGGAGCCAGAGTCACGGATATAGCGATTCTTGTGGTTGCTGCGGATGATGGAATCATGCCACAAACAATTGAGGCTATTAATCATGCAAAGGAAGCTAATGTGCCAATTATTGTGGCTGTAAACAAAATCGACAAACCCGGTGCAAATTTAAATAAGATTAAGTCGGAACTTGTGGAATATGGCCTCCAAACCGAAGAATGGGGTGGGAATACTATTGTGGTGCCAATTTCTGCGAAGAAAAAGGAAGGCATTAATGAATTGCTGGAGAGCGTGCTCCTTGTGGCTGAGATGCTTGATTTACAGGCAAATGCAAATAGAGCTGCCGTGGCTACAGTTATAGAATCACATTTGGATACAAATTTTGGACCTGTGGCTACGATTTTAATCAATACCGGAACCTTAAAAGTTGGAGATAACTTTATTATTGGAGATACTTTTGGCCGTGTTAAATTACTTAGAGATCACAACGGCAAGAGTTTGCGTGAGCTTGGGCCCTCAGGCACCGCGCAGTTGGCCGGTCTTCACGCTCCGGTGGAAAGCGGTCAGATTTTGCAATCCACTTTGACTGAAAAAACCGCCAGACAGCAAGCTTCTAAAGTCCATGAATTTGTACATGAAGAGATGGTTAAGTCCGGAATGGGGATGCAAGAAATCTTACAACGTATCAAGGAGGGTTCCCTTAAACTTCTTAAGGTTGTGCTTAAAGCCGATACTCAAGGCTCACTCGAGGCTATTAAACAGGCCCTTGCTAAGATTAAAAATGACGACGTTGCAATCAAAATTATTCATAGTGGAGTCGGTGCTATTTCTGAATCAGATGTAATGATGGGGGCTGCAAGTACAGGTACGCTTGTGATTGGTTTTAATACTGAAGCCGGTACAAATGTGCGTAAACTTGCCGAACACGTTGGAATTGAAGTGGTGACATACAAAATTATTTACGAACTGATTGATGATCTTAAGAAGATATTAACAGGTATGCTTCAGCCCGAAGTACAGCATTTTGAACTTGGAAAGTTTAAGATTATGAAAATATTCTTTACCGGCAAAGGAGAAATCGTTGTGGGTGGGCTGGTTACGGAAGGTGTGATGCAAAAAAAGGCAAAGTTAAGGGTTATGCGTGGTGAAGTCCAGGTTGGAGATGGAGCAATTGGGGGTCTTAAGCTTGTAAATGAGGACTTAGAGGAATTAAACAAAGGTGATGAATGTGGAATTAAATATATAGGCAAGGTAAGACTAGAAGTAGGCGACGTTCTTGAGGCTTGGAAGGAAGAAAAGAAAATGAAAACACTGTAATATGAGAGTACTTGTAACCGGTGGAGCCGGTTTTATTGGCACGAATTATGTTTACGCACACCTTGAGAAACACCCCAAGGATATTATTACCGTGCTCGATGCGCTAACGTATTCCGGAAACAGAGAGAATTTAGCAAAAGCGGAAGAAGAAGGCGTGCAATTTGTTTGCGGACGGATTGAAGACAGAAAGATGGTTTCTGAACTTTTTGAGATTGGCAAATTCGATACTGTTGTGCATTTTGCAGCGGAAACTCATGTGGATCACAGTATCTCCGACCCTTCCCTGTTCGTTAAAACTAATGTACTTGGGACACAAACCCTACTTGATTTTGCGAGAGATTTTGGCGTTAAAAGATTTCATCACATTTCCACAGATGAGGTTTATGGTGATCTTGGGTTTGGCTCTACAGAAAAATTTACCGAGCTATCTGCCATTTGTCCAAGCAATCCATATTCCGCGAGTAAGGCTGCTTCAGATTTTATGGTTATGGCTTATGCCAGAACTTATTCGCTACCGGTTACAATCAGCAGGTGTTCGAATAATTATGGCCCCTACCAAAGCATGGAGAATTTGATTCCACTACTTATAAATCGTGCTATAAATAATCAGGCTTTACCAATTTATGGCAATGGTAAAAACGTAAGAGATTGGCTATTTACCGCTAATCATTGTGATGCGATTTTAAGCATTTTAGAAGACGGCAAACCTGGTGAAATTTACAATATCGGAGGTGGCAAGGAATGGCAAAATATAGATATCGCAAAACTTATACTTGAGATGCTTGGCAAACCAGAGAGTTTGATAGAATTTGTAGAAGATCGCAAAGGGCATGACGAACGCTATGCAATTGATTATTCAAAAATTAAAAATGAGCTCGGTTGGGAGCCAAAAACTTCTTTTGAAGAAGGGATGCGCAAAACAGTTGATTGGTATAAAATGCACATATGAAAGGAGTAATACTCGCTGGCGGAACGGGATCAAGACTTGCTCCGCTAACAAAAGTCACCAACAAACATTTACTGCCGATTTACGATCGGCCGATGATTTATTACCCCATACAAAAGCTTAAGGAGATGGGAGTTAGTTCTATTTTGCTTGTGTCTGGACGTGGGCATGCCGGCCATTTTTTGGAATTGCTTGGCAGTGGAAGTGAGTTTGGCGTCAACATCTCTTATGAGGTTCAGGAGGAGGCTGGAGGCATAGCTCAGGCGCTTTATTTGGCACGTGATTTTATAGGCGATGAAAAATTCGTGACCATGCTTGGGGACAATGTTTTTGAAGATAATTTAAAGTCTGCCAAGGAGGATTTTGAGAAAAGCGACTTGCTTGCGCATGTATTTTTGAAACAAGTTGAAAATCCACAAAGTTATGGAGTGCCACGCTTTTTGGAGAACAGAATAGTAGAAATATTGGAGAAACCTTTAAATCCACCGAGCAAGTTTGCAATTACGGGATGCTATTTTTACACGCCACAAGTTTTTGATATCATTCAAACCTTAAATCCGTCTCCACGCGGTGAGGTCGAAATCACCAGTGTGAATGATTATTATGTTAAAGAAGGGACTCTTAGCCACACTGTCTTAAATGGATTTTGGGGAGACTGTGGTGAGTCCATTGACGGCATGATGTCTGTTTCTAATCATATTAAGACCCTGTTCCATTGAAAATTTATATACTTGGGTCGCTAGCTTTCGACGAAATTGGTCAATACCACGGACATTTTGATGCTCTTTTCCGAACAGAACATTTAAAAAATTTGAGTGTTTCTTTTGTGGTGGAAGATACTGCCAGATTTTTTGGAGGTTGTGCCGGGAACGTTGCTTATTCACTTGGGCTTTTGGACGTCCCAGCAAATCTCTGTGGGCTACTTGGAGATGATGGCCATTTTTATAAGGAGGCGCTCGAAGACTGTAAAATGGATACGACCAACGTATTTTTGATGCCGGGTCATACCGCCCATGTTATGATTGCTACAGATTTGGATGGTAAACAAATTGCACAATTTGCGCCTGGGGTAATCGGCAAGAACGCCCCATATTTTAAACTGCCAAAAGAGGCAGAGGCTGGCGACATTCTCTTCGTTGCCCCCGAGAATCACGACCGTATGATACAGGCCGTGGAGCAAGGTTCAAAGATGGGCTTGCGTGTGTTTTTTGATCCTGGGCAAATGATACACACATTTTCTAAAAAAGAGGTTTTAGGTCTGCTTAACCTATCCGAGGGTGTATTTGCAAACGATTATGAGTGGGGACTTTTAAAAGAAGTGTCCGGGCTTTCGGATAAGCAAATTTTTTCCAAACTTAAGTTAGTTTTTATCACTCATGGGGCTGATGGAGTCAGTTTTTACGTAGATGAAAAGGAGAATTTTGTTGAATCTGTTAGCGCTGTACAGGTTGATCCTACCGGAGCTGGTGATGCATTCCGCGCTGGTGTGCTTGCTGGGTTTTACAAAGGCTTGGCAATAAAGAGTGCCGTACAAATTGGCACAATACTTGGCGCTTCCTCAGTTGAATATCCAAAAACACAGGGGCATCATCTCACAGAAGATCAATTGCTTGTGATAAAAAATCTTGGTTTTTAGAGATTTGGGCCTCTAAATCTTTTTGTGGCCGTTTGTTTATGGAGTTCAAAAGCCCGCTAACTTTTTGGCTGTAGGCAATGGCCAAGAATTTTGTACCTGCCGTAATTGCCATAATGCAAGCATGCAAACGCATGGAGACTAGCATTTTTGATCTTAGAATCCCGGTAAAAGCTCCTAGAGCTGAGGATGGCTCAAAAACCTCAAGTCCGGTTTGTCTTAAGGCTTTGAGCTCTTTTTTATTGCGGAGATCCATTGCAAGCAAGATTGGCTTTAGGTTTTTCTTTTTTGCTAAAATCTTTAATTCCTTAAGGTAAACTTCCCAATCTTTTTGCGTTGTACCGGGCCAAAATCTTAAAGAAATCAGCAAGGTTTTTGTGGATCCTCCCTCCGGTTTAATCATTTTTTTAAGCTCATAAAGCCAAGAAAAGGCCAAGTCTGTTCCAAGAATTACATTTTTTATTCCAAGTCTTTCTAAGGCCAATTTGGAAAGTGGATCCCTAACACAAATACCGTTCGCATGCTTAAAAACTTTTTGAGTTATGTATCTGTTGAGCCAATGTTTTAAAGGGCCAACACTTTGCCCGTAACAAATATATGGCTTGTTGAGTCGCTTGCAGGCCTTGATTTGCGTAGCCCAAAGCATAGGAGCAAAAAAGCTCTCTTGATCTGTGAAAAGGCCCCCACCTCCCAAAATCACAAGGTCGGCATTACGGATTGCACTTAATGTATCTTTTGAGATTCCTCTTATGCGACTACGAAATCCAAACGGCACAAACGGAACTTTTTTTATGCCTTTGTAGATGTCCGTACTTATATTTTGCCCGCCGTGCATTACTGTGACTTTGCCTGTGTATCCGATAGCCTTCAAATCTGTTAAAATTCCGCCAAAAATCGCATCATCTCCAAGATTGCCAGCTCCGTAGTTCCCGATTACAAGAATGCTTCTTGCCTGCATATTAGATTTTTTATTGGGGTGTAAGATTTTCTGTGAATTTCTGATGGGCCGTAATCCTTTAATGCATTTTGGTGTCTTTCCGTCCCATAACCTTTGTGTTCCTCGAATCCGTACGATGGGTATTTTAAGGCCAAATCCTTCATAAGTCGATCTCTTGAGACTTTTGCCACTATGGAAGCCGCTGAGATGGCGCGTATTTTTTGATCGCCTTTTATTATTGAGGTATGCGGAACTGTAAATGTGAATTTATCTCTTCCGTCGATTAAAATATGAGATGGTTTTATTGGCAAAGCATCGAGAGCACGCTTAAATGCCAAATATGTGGCGTGCAAAAGGCCGTGATTATCCACCTCGGTGTGAGTTGCCATTCCAATGCCAAACTGGCAAGAAGTGGTGATTTTTTTATATAGTTCCTCTCGCTTAGCCTCAGTTAATAGCTTTGAATCGTTCAGGCCGGCCAACTTTAGCCCTTTTGGTAAAATCACCGCAGAGGCTAGAACCGGGCCAGCCCATGAGCCTCTGCCGGCCTCGTCCATACCTGCGATGATTTGGTTTTTAACTTTAGTCACGGACGAATACTAGCAGGTTCAAAAAAAGGACCCTAGAGGGGCCCTTCAATTTTGACTTTACGTTGATTTACTTTTGTTCTTCAGCGGGTGCTTCTTCAGTAGGTACTTCTTCGGCTGGAGTTTCCTCAACAGCTTGTTCTTCCACAATCGGTTCTTCAGCTACGAGCTCAGGTTCTTCTGCTTGCACTTTTGAGGAACGTCCACCTTCTTGCAAACGAGTTGATTTACCTTGAAGGTCACGCATGTAATACAATTTTGCTCTGCGAACTTTACCACGTTTTGTAATCTCAATTTTTTCTATTAAGCTACTGTAGATTGGAAAAATCTTTTCAACCCCAACCCCTTCCACAATTTTGCGAACAGTAAAAGTTTTGTCGACTCTGTTTGAGCCGGCATTAACACGAATAATTAATCCTTCAAAAATTTGGACACGTTCCTTTTCGCCTTCAACTATTTTTTGGTGGACACGAACAGTCATTCCGGATTTTAACTCTGGAACAGCCTTTTTAATTGAGGAGTCGGAAACGTGAGAAAGTATTGCTTGAGACATAAGATTTCCTAAATAGCCGTAGTACTATAGGGATGCTTTAAGCTATTTGCAAGGCGATTTTATTTACCCCTATGAGATTGGACGTGTCTTCCACCAAATTCAAAATGAATTGATCTCTACATTTTAGTCTATAGAGAAAGTCTTCTTTGCTCAAAATGCTGAATTTAATAGGTTCGGCGCTTTCCAATGTATCCAAAAATTTTGCGAGTTTTTCTTTATCCACCTCCCCCACAACAAGCAAATCCACCGGGGTATCTTTTTGCAGAAAAACACCGGAAATAAGCAAGAAATCCACATTCCCCATTTTAAGAACGTTTTTCACAACGTTATCCGGACCGTTTTGTGCTTTTATGATTATGCTTCTCAGCTCGTTAAACAGTACAAAATTCTTATTAACCGCATAGTATTTATGCCTGTTTTTTGTTCTGCTCCTTAAAAGTCCAAGTTTTTTAAGATTATCAAGCTCACGTCTTACAGAGTTAATCTGTTCGTCCAGATGACGGGTTAATTCGCGCACAAAGTATTCTTCATCAGGTTTTAGCAAGAATATTGTGAGTAGTTTTACGCGAGCCTTTGATGTGAATAGGTGTCTCAGCATGTATACATATTTTATACAACCTAGGGGCAACTGTATAAGTTTTTAATTTAATTTGCAAGCATAAAAGGCCAGAAAGTAGCTTTTACCTGGCCTTTAATCTGAACAAATATTTTATTCTTTTTTAGTCTTTCGTGTGCGCTTTAACTATTTTTTTGAGTCTCAAATTGTTTTTAACGTAAGCGCGTCCTTCACTGCCCTCCTCGTAATTCTTCTTTGCAACTTCTTTGTATTGTTCAGGATAGTGCCCCAAAACATGATTGATTTCTTCCTCAATCTCCTCTTCTAACACTTCCGGATTCTCGAGCTCATAAAGCTTTTCTATGCCAAGACGCATAAGTACCTGTTCAAAAGCAGGTTTTTTAAGTTCATCTCTAAGGTTTTTGCCTTCTTTTTTGAGCTCTTCCTCATATTCCTCCAAGGTTTTCTTATGTTTTTCCAAGTCCTCTTTAAGCTTGTTGACCAAAAAATCGATTTCCCTTTCGATGAGTGAATCCGGAACTTCAGCTTCCGTGTGTGCAATAAGCTCTTTTAGGAATTCGTTTTCAAGGCGAGCCATCTCATCGTGCTCTTTTTGGTGCATAAGTTCGGCCTCAATCTCTTTTTCCAAATCTTTCATGGTTTTGTTTTGATCGCCGGAGATTTCTTTTGCAAATTCATCGCTGGCTTCACGTTCGGAGCCCTCCTCTATCCTGTTAAGTTTTATGTGGAACTTAACTTTTTTGTTCTGGAATGGCTTTGAGTGGTAATCCTTTGGGAAAACAATGTTGAAATCTTTCTCTTCGTCCTTTTTCATGCCGGCAACTTCATCTTCAAAACCAGGTATTAGCGAGTTAGAACCCAAAATTACAGGGTGATTTTTGCTTGCGGTGCCTTCCAATGGGACTCCCGTCTCATCAAAACCTTCAAAATCGAGCTCTACCCTATCACCTTTTTTTGCAGGGCGATCTACGTCAGTCCATTTTTTGAATCTTTCCAAAAAGTTTGTTATCACAGTTTTTACGTCTTTTTCATCGACTGCAGGTTTTTGGCGTACAACCGTGATGGTTTTTACATCTTTTTTGAATTTTACTTCCGGCATCAATGGGATGGTGGCCTCAAATTCAAGCGGATCGTGAGTCAAAATGTTTACGCGCGGATAGTCAACCGGATGCAAATCCTTCTCCTTTACGGCTTTGCTATAAGCGTCTCCAATTGCAATATCCAAAACCTGGCCCAAAAAAGCCTGCTCTCCGATGTGCTCAATTAAGACCTCATAAGGTATGTGACCTTTGCGGAAACCAGGCACGTTAACCTTATCTTGCAATTCTTCCGCGGAAGTTTTGCGGTATCCTTCCATTTCTTCCGCGCTAAGTTTGATTAGAAGCTTAACTTCCGACTTCTCCAATTTTTCAAGATTTATGTCCATGTTGTTTTGGGTAATTTTGCGCAGGTAGAATACTTGACGAATAGGTGTATTGCAATTCTTTTCCTCTTTTGGTATAATTAGAAGATTTATAAAACCGATAAATCCAAAAATACGTATGGCAAATCCGGATAAAAATAAAATTGATACTGACCCTGCAAGCCTGTTAGAGGCACGCGAACAAGATAGGCATAAGAACCTTGATGCTCTTGTTGAGCTCGGTGCCGATACAATTGATGACAGACATAGAATCGTGGAAAAAATGACGAGACTTGAGGGGGATGCACTTGCAGATGAGAATTATCAATACAAGATTCTTCAAGCAGAACTTGTTGCTACAGATAAAAAATTTGAAAAACTTGGAAAAGATTGGGCGGATCTTAGAAGGAACCTTTTTGGTAAAGATTCTTTACTTAAGGGCGTACAGATTATTGGTGACCCACACCAAGAAGAAACTTTTGAACGTAAAGCTAAAAGAGCACAGAGAAAGCGCGATAATGCCAGAGAAGATCTTGCTGAAAGTGAAAAGGAAAGAGTAGTTGCCTTGGCAGATATAAAAGGCCTACCACAAGGTATGTCTGCAGAGAGACAGGCGGTTGCGCTTAGTGTGGATGAATTTGTATTACAAGAAGGAACCTCTTTAATGGCAGCGCAAAATCTGCTTGATTCCCGTCTTGCGCCGTTCAACCTAACACTTGCCGATAGCAAACAAAAGGATGCTATCCATGCAGTTTTACCTCCTTCACTTGCTGGTGGAATTTTGATCCAACTTGGTAAAGGTCCTATGTCTGCCGAATATGCTAATGCCATGATTACCCTTAAAAAGCTCCAAGATAGTATAGAAGGGCCTTTTAATGAATTAAGAGAAAAACATCTAGCTAGAAATCAATTACAAGAAGCTACTTTGGCTAAATTTTCTGCGAATAAGCTTGGTGATGCCGCCCGCGAGGTTGGCAGAAGGCCAGAGCTAATGCTTGCAGCAGGTTCAATTGTGGTTGCTCTTGGAATGATGCTTTGGGGTAAAAAAAGTGAAGGTGAAAGCAAAGGGACATTTAAGAAAGTGCTATCGTGGTTATTCCTTGGTGGTGGAGTTGCGGTACTTGGTAACGCAGCCATAAAAGGAATGACAAAAAGCCATACGGGTCCTAGTGATTGGATTTCTGATAGACTTGGATTCCAAGTGAATGATGCTATAAGCCCTGAGTTACTTGATCGAGCTCAAGAAGCTCTTGGTGCAAACTTTCAGGATAAAGATGCTGCCGATGAGATGATTCGTTTAATGGATGCTCCTATAGAAAAGATTTCTGACGTTTATGAAAACGCCTCTAGGAGTGGTAGCAAATCAATCGACCCGGCATTGTTCTTAAACAATGGTGTATCTGCAGGCGAGCTTAGAGATATGAACGGCAAGTCTGTTTATTCCGGACTCGATTGGTTCTTTGAACAGTGTGGGAAACGCGCTGAAGCAGAAACTCCTGGTGCAAGGTATTCCCATGATGAACTACGCGCTCAAGGTGTAAAATGGGCAAAAAAGAATTTGCATGGATGTAAACTTGCCACAGCAATCGTTGGATTACGTTTAATGGATCCTTCTTTAAATGTCACAGGTGCTATGGTAGCTGGATCAATCGAAGGTGGCAGAGAACG
>Ga0265292_1001553_pt1 | contig 19723 bp, 18 predicted proteins | sample Munlanlewell296A_FD_189080 | JGI IMG/M metagenome (GOLD analysis project Ga0265292, IMG submission 189080) | Leachate microbial communities from a municipal landfill in Southern Ontario, Canada - Leachate well 296A | ecosystem: Engineered > Solid waste > Landfill > Unclassified | place: Canada... | reverse complement strand
TTTACTTTTATGTTTTCTAAAATACTTATAGCTAATCGTGGTGAAGTGGCTTTGCGCGTTGTCAGGGCTTGTAAGGAGCTGGATATTCCTTGCGTCGCTGTCTATTCAGAGGCGGACAGGGAATCGATGCATGTCCGTGAGGCTGATGAAGCTGTCTGCATCGGGCCCGGTCCGGTTATCGAAAGCTACCTGCGTATTCCGAATCTTATCGGGGCCGCCGAGATCACCGGTTGTGACGCGGTGCATCCCGGCTATGGCTTTCTGGCCGAGAATCCCGAATTTGTGCTGACATGCGAGGACAACGACATCGTTTTCATCGGTCCCGGCGCCGGTATCATGCAGCGCATGGGTGACAAGTCACTGGCCAAACAGACGATGAAGCAGGCGAGGATTCCCGTTGTTCCAGGCTCTGACGGGGCAGTGGCAGACGCGGCCGAAGCTTTGAGTCTGGCCGCGGAATACGGTTATCCTGTCATGGTAAAGGCATCCGCCGGTGGTGGCGGTCGCGGCATGCGTCTGGTCAAATCACCTGACGAGATGGAAAGCATGTTTAACATGGCCAGCAGCGAAGCGGAGACCGCGTTCGGCGACGGCACGATCTATCTTGAGAAAGCGATGATCGGCCCGCATCATGTCGAGATGCAGGTGCTGGCCGACAAGGCCGGCTCGGTGCTCACCCTCGGAGAGCGTGACTGCTCGGTGCAGCGACGCCACCAGAAGCTGGTCGAGGAATCACCATCGCCTATGCTGGACTGGGAGACCAGGCAGAAGATGGCCGAGTCCGCCATCGCCGCCTGTCGCGCCTGCGGTTACGAGAACGCGGGCACCATCGAGTTTCTCGTCGACGACGACAGGAATTATTATTTCATGGAGATGAATACACGCGTTCAGGTGGAGCATCCGGTATCCGAGATTGTGACCGGTGTCGATATCGTCCGCGAACAGATACGGATCGCGCGTGGCGAACTGCTTACGATGACAGGCTCGATCCAGCCGCGCGGGCATGCTATCGAGCTGCGAATCAACGCCGAGGACCCGTCGAACGATTTTCGGCCCAACACCGGCACGATCAGCAGATACGTGACTCCGGGCGGGCCCGGCGTCAGGGTGGATTCACATCTTTATGAAGGTTATACGATCCCCGTTTTTTACGATTCCCTGCTTGCAAAGCTGATCGTCTGGGACATGGACAGGCCTTCAGCCATACGCCGCGCGCTCAGGGCGCTGGATGAATATATCATCGAGGGACTTGTGACCAACAAGGAGCTTTGCGCCGAGATTCTTCGCGCGCCTGCCTTTGTTGAAGGAACGTATACGACAGCGTTCATCGAAGAGAACATGGAGCGATTGAAGATAGGGTAGTTATGGAAACGCCAACCATCTCACGCCGGCAGGCAAGACGGGATGCCATGGTCATCCTCTACCAGCGCGACATCGCCGGGGCGGTGCTGAGCGAACTTTACGATAGTCTAGAGAAGGACCGAGGTTATCCTCCCGCTGAATTCACCAGGGAAGATGTCGAGGGGGTAATCGGTGTCATGGAAGAGCTGGACTCCGCTATCGACCTTGTATCCGAGGGTTGGCCCGCACACCGCATGGCCGCCCTTGAGAGAAACATAATCAGGCTGGCGGTGTTCGAGATGAAGAACAGGGACGATATCCCCACTGAAGTCAGTATTGACGAAGCGGTTGAGCTTGCCAAGAGATACTGTTCGCGTGAAGCAGGTGCGTTGGTTAACGGAATTCTCGGCAAAATCGCAACGGAGGCGAGGGACAATGAATGAGGAAAACGCAGCAGACGGCTCTGAAAGAATTTCCGGAGAAATCCCGGAAGTACAGGATGCGGCAGGAGCGGATCCGGAATCGACCGCCGCAACCGGGACGCCGGCGGAAGACAAGAATCTGACGCGCGCGCTGGAGTCGACTCTTGACAGTTTGAGCCAGTCGATAGAACGCATGGAGGATCTCGTACGGCGGTTGGGGTCGGGTGACAGCGACTGGGAAGAGTCCGTCCGCCTCCTTGCGGAGGCCAACGAACTGGCTTTGTCCAGCAGCCAGCAGCTGGACCGGGCCGTACAGGATGTGATGTACGGCGCCGGCGATGAAGCCGCACCCGGCGAAGGTGCCCAGCAGAAGCTTCCGCTTAACCAAGAAGAGTAGTAATGGTTAACACTTTAATTTATCCCGATGAGCTCGTCAGGCTGGTCGAGGATTACATTGACGGCATGCAGTTCGGTGAAGACCCCGCGGTCGCGCCTCTCTGCGAGGCTATGCGTTATTCGCTGCTGGCCGGCGGCAAACGCATTCGTCCCGTGCTGCTCATGGCTACCGGTCAGGCTCTCGGCTGTGAACCGGTCAAGCTGCTGCCCACAGCCACCGCCATGGAGATGATCCATACATATTCGCTCATCCACGACGACCTGCCCGCTTTTGATGACGATGAGCTGCGTCGAGGCCAGCCGACCTGCCATGTAAAATATGGCGAGAACGTGGCCATCCTTGCCGGCGACGCCCTGTTTGCCGAGGCATACAGGCTGATCTGCGAGCGGCAGCAGGCGGCTCCGGAAACAAAACTGGCTGTCATCGAGGAGATATCCCAGGCGACCGGTGTAAAAGGTGTGGTCGGCGGGCAGATGCTCGATATCATGGGCGGCTCAGACGAGATGGATTCCCTGCGGCTCCTCCACTCCTTAAAGACAGGATGCCTTATCATGGCCTGCGTTCATTGCGGGGGCATACTCGCCGGCGTGCCGCCGTCCAGGTTGCAGGCGCTGAGGGGGTTCGCGGCCGAGCTTGGTTTGCTATTTCAGATTAAAGACGATATTTTGGATGTTGTGGGAGATACAGCTGTTTTAGGCAAGCAGGCGGGTACGGACGCGCGTCTTGAGCGCAGTACCTATGTGAGCGTATACGGTCTTGAGGAAGCCGGGCGCCTGGCTCTCCAGTCGAGGGACAAGGCGCTGGAAATACTCAAGGACACCGGGGAGAACACAGGTTCCCTGGCTGGAATCACCAACTATATCTACGAGCGCCACCGATAACTTATGTCGCTGCTGAATAACATCAACTCTCCGTCTGACTTAAAGCGCCTTGACGATCAGGAGCTTCAGGAGCTTGCCGTGGAGATTCGCACCTTCATGGTCGGCGCGGTCTCCAAGGTCGGCGGTCACCTGGCTCCCAGTCTGGGTGTCGTTGAGCTGACCCTGGCTCTCCATAGCGTTCTCGACAGCCCGAATGACAAGATCATCTGGGACGTGGGGCACCAGTGCTATGCGCACAAGATCATTACGGGGCGCTCCGCGGAATTCCATACCATCCGCCAGTATGGCGGCCTCTCCGGTTTTCCAAACAAATGCGAATCTGAACACGACATCGTCGGCACCGGGCACAGTTCCACGTCCATCAGCTACGGAGTGGGTCTGCAGGAAGCGATAAGGCTCGCGGCGGCGCAGAAAGAGCTGGCCGGTATTGAAGCGACAATAGAAGGTGTTCACGACAAGGTGAAAAGAGAGGGCATCGACGAGACACCGAGCGGTCACGTCGCCTGCGTCATCGGCGATGGGGCGCTGACCGGAGGCATCGCATACGAGGCATTAAACCAGGCCGGGCATTTGAAGACGCCGCTAATAGTCATACTCAATGACAACGAGATGTCGATCAAGCCCAACGTCGGCGCAATATCCCAGTATCTTCACAAGCTGCGCCTGGACCCGACGCTCTACAAGTTGCGTGAGGAGTTCGAACACGGTCTGGATAAGATTCCAGGCATCCGCGGCGCTTCGCGTTCGATCAAGGAGAGCATGAAGGCGTTTCTGGTTCCGGGCATGCTGTTCGAGGAGTTGGGCTTCGCCTATATCGGCATTGTCGACGGACATGATGTCAAGGCTCTCAGGAAGAGCATCAGGGCGGCCATGGAGATTGAGCGTCCGGTTCTCATCCATATCAAGACGACCAAGGGCAAGGGTTATGAGCCCGCCGAAGCGCGTCCGGATACCTTTCACGGTATCGCGCCGTTCACGATCTCGACCGGCGAGGCTATAAAAAAACCCGGGCCGATCACTTATACTGAAGCCTTCGGCCAGGGGCTGGCGAAGATGGCCGGGGAAGACGAGAAGATAGTCGCCATCACCGCCGCCATGTCCAGCGGCACGGGGCTGTATCATTTTGAGCGGAAATTCCCCGACCGGTTTTTCGATGTCGGCATAGCCGAAGAACACGCTGTGGCGTTCGCGGCGGGCCTGGCGATCGGTGGCTTCAAACCGGTCGTGGCGATTTATTCGACATTTCTGCAGCGCGCCTTTGACATGCTGGTGCAGGACGTCGCCCTGCAGGAGCTGCCTGTCGTGTTCGCGCTCGACCGCGCCGGTCTGGTCGGCGATGACGGTCCGACGCACCACGGTACCTTTGACCTGGGTTATCTGAGTCTCGTGCCCGGCATGACAGTGATGGCGCCGAAGGACGAAGCCGAGCTTCAGAACATGGTATATACGGCGCTGCAACTGAACGCGCCCGCCGCCATCCGTTATCCTCGTCTGGCCGGCCGTGGCGTGCCCATGCCTGAAAAGTTCGAGCCACTACCGGTGGGCAAGGCGGAAATCATCGACAGGGGCGAGGGGGCATTACTGCTCGGCATCGGCACGGGCGTGGGTATCTGCCGGCGGGCCGCCCGGCTGCTGGTCGAACAGAACGGTCTTCGCCCAACGGTTGTAAACGCGCGCTTCGTAAAGCCACTCGATAAAGAGTTGATTCTCAAGCTGGCCGCCGAGCATGAGCTGATAATAACGGTGGAAGAAGGAACAGCGATGGGCGGATTCGGATCCGCCGTGCAAAACCTGCTGGCCGAAGAAGCATCGACGCCGGTAAAGAGCTTCGCCATCCCGGATGCATTTGTCCCCCATGGCAATCGCAATAAACTCATGCACGACATTGGTCTGACGCCGGAGGCGGTTTCCGGGTATGTAGGAGAAAAGCTTTTGAAGAAGATCGTAACGGCGGAGCGCCGGAAGGTTTTCGTAGATGAATAGGCCGGAGTTGTCAGTCCGGGCCACGATGAGGTCCTGATTACGGGAGCGGGTCGGTTTCTGAACTTGTTGATGGATAAATGAAACAGCGTCTCGACACCATCCTCGTGCAGCGGGGATTTTTTTCTTCCCGCTCACAGGCGGCCGCGGCTGTCATGGCGGGGGAGGTAAGCGTCGCCGGACAGCCTGTGTCCAAGGCGGGCGCGATGGTGGCGCCCGAGGCCGAGATAACGCTGAAGGAAGAACCTCGTTTCGTATCCCGAGGCGGCTTGAAGCTGGAAAAGGCCTTCGAGGAATTTCCCATAGACGTCTCAGGCAAGGTAGCCCTGGACGCCGGCGCCTCTACCGGCGGCTTCACGGACTGTCTGCTTCAGCACGGCGCCCGCAAGGTAATCGCCGTGGACGTGGGCTATGGACAGCTGGACTGGAAGCTCAGGAACGACGCGCGCGTCGAGGTGCACGAGCGCACCAACATCCGCAATCTGACACCTGAGATGTTGTCCGAACCACCGGTTTTCGCGACATTTGACCTCTCATTCATATCTTTAAAGAAAATTTTCCCCGCTGTGATAAAATGTCTTCAGCCTGGCTTTGAGGCGGTTGCCCTGATAAAGCCGCAGTTCGAAGTCGGGCGCGGGAAGGTCGGCAAAGGCGGCGTCGTGCGTGATGAAGAGGTTCGCGGCGAGGTTGTAGCCGACATGCGAGACTTCATAATCGAGTCTGGATGGGAAGTACGCGGGGTTGCCGAATCGCCGGTTCGCGGGCCCAAGGGCAACGTAGAGTATCTGATTTACTTTGCTGATGGCGGAATGTCACCGTGACGCGTACGACCTGCATCAAAAATCTGTCAGAATGTCATAATAGACGAGGCAGAGGATCTTCCGGATGCTCGAGTTGCGTCTCATCATGACAAAAAGAAACATTAGATTCGGGGCTGGCTCTGCTTAAAAAAATTGCAATCATAACTCACCGTCGCTCAGACGCCACCAGCAAGGCACTTTTGCAGGTGCTTGAATTATGCCGGGAACTTTCTGTTGAAGCTGTTATCCCTCATAGCGAGGTCGAAAAATATTCCATCGCCGATGTCGCCAGCATTGCGACCGTCGTGCCCGAACTCGATAGCGTCGAAGTCGATATCGCAGTAGCCCTCGGCGGCGACGGCACCATACTAAGGGCTTTCAGCCGCTTTGCAGGAATGCAGACGCCGATTATCGGCTTCAATTTCGGGCGAGTAGGATTTTTATCGGCCATGGGTCCGGATGACATCCCCGCCGGTCTGAAATCAGTTCTTGAGGGAAATTATGAACTCATTGGTCTCTCTCTGCTCGAAATCGTGAATAAGGGAGAGAACCACCTGGCCATAAACGACATCGTAGTTCATAAGCCGGAAGGTGGTTCCGTCATCCATCTCGCCTACGCGATAAACGGGGTCGATTATGATTCCTTCCGCTGCGACGGCTTTGTTGCATCAACGCCGGCCGGTTCGACGGCCTACAACCTTTCAAACGGCGGCCCGCTGGTGACTCTGGCGCTCGATGCTTTCATTCTTACGGCAATAGCCCCCCATGTGCTGCGTTCGCGCGCGATGGTGCTGGGTCCCACCGACACGCTTACAATTCGCAATGACTCAAAAGGGTCCAAAGGTACGATATACGTCGATGGACGGCCGAGTGGCAGCCTGGCTCCGGGTGATGACGCTCTGATCTCCCTGGCCGCCAGCAGGGCGCAGCTGGTTCAGCCGCCGGGAGCCGATTTTTACAGGACCCTCAGGGACAAGTTCATAAAACCTTCAAGCTGAAGGGAAACTGCCAGTGCTATCCGAGCTATACATCGAAAATCTGGCAGTCATCCCCAGGGCTGAACTTAAGCTTTTGCCCGGCCTCAATGTGATCACCGGCGAGACCGGCGCAGGCAAGACGATTCTCGCGCATGCCATTTCACTTCTGCTTGGAACTCGCGCCGACAGTGGATTGATCAGGCCAGGCGCGGACGAGGCTACTGTCGAGGCTATTTTCAGCGTGCCGGGCGGTTTGTTCGCCGACATAGCCGCGGAATTCGACATCCCCGATGAGGAAGACCTGATTGTGCGGCGCCGCATCTCGAGGGAAGGGCGCAGCCGCGCTTTCCTCGGCGGACGCGCCACCACTCTCGCGGTGCTTGAGCAGGTGACCGGCAGGCTGCTTGCCTTCTCGGCGCAACACGAACAGCGCCGCCTGATGCTGGCATCACGTCAGCTTGACATCCTCGATGACTATGTTGGACCGCAACTCGCGGATTTACGCGACGAGTTTCAGATTTTGTATGACAGGCGCACCGGGCTTCAGGAGCTCCTGGATGAGCGGAAGCATGGCTCTGAGGAGCGTGAGCGGGAAGCCGAGCTGCTTAAGTTCCAGCTCGCCGAGATCGAGATGGCGGGCTTGTTGCCTGGCGAGGAAGAGGAACTGGAGGTGGAGCGGCAGCGGTTGCTGAGTTCACAGGAGCTGAGGGAGGCGACCGGAGAGCTGGCTGCCATCCTGTCCGGCAACTCGGATGGCGCGGGTTTGATGGACGCGCTCTCGCACGTGCTGTCACGACTGGAGATCACCGCCGGCATCGACGGGGATTTCGACGATTTGACCGCGCAGCTGCAAAAAAGTTTTTACGAGCTGGAAGAGACCGGCAGGAGCGCGCGCGATTACAGCGAGTCCGTGCTGAGCGATCCCGCCCGTCTGGCGGAAGCAGAAGAGCGCCTGGATCTCATAAGTCTGTTCAAGCGCAAGTACGGGAACTCTATTGAAGAGATTCTCGCGTATGCTGTAAGGGCGGGAGAAAATTTTGCATTGCTGACCGGCGTCATCGAGGGTGGCCCCGCGCTTGATTTGGAGCTGGCTGAAATCGACGCACAAATGCTTGAGCTTGCCGCACAGATGCGAGGGTTGCGCTCAGAGGCGGCTTCCCGTCTGGAGGAAGAAGCCGGACGCCACTTGCGTGATCTGGCGTTCCAGGATTGTGGTTTTGAAATACGTCTGTCGCGCAACGAGGGTGACGCTGTTATGAACGCGCGGTCGCTCAGGCGCAGCGGCGCAGATTCAGCGGAATTTCTGGTGCGCCTGAACCCCGGCATGCCACCATCACCACTCAGGGAGACCGCATCCGGCGGAGAGCTGTCAAGAATCATGCTGGCTATCAAAAGCGCGGTTTCGTCATCACGCGAATCGGCGACGCTCGTTTTTGATGAGATCGACGCCGGCATCGGCGGTGAAACGGGCGCGGCGGTTGGTGCCAAACTGAAAAGCCTGTCCGGCAATTCCCAGACCATCTGCATAACCCATCTTCCCCAGATAGCAGGTTTCGCCGACGCGCTTTTTTCCGTAAGCAAAAGCGTGGAGGGTGGAGAAACGGTAACCGCAGTTACGCGCCTCGAGGACGATAAGGTCATAGTCGATGAGCTCTGCCGCATGATGGGCTCAAAACCTGAAGACCCCAAAGCCCGCGGCCATGTCGCAAGCCTGCGTAAAAAGGCCACGAGGGCCTAGGATATGGGCGTGATAATCACATCCATGCGGCCCAAGCAATGGACGAAAAACCTGGTTGTATTCGCCGGGCTGATATTCTCACGCAATATCTTCACCTGGTCCATGCAATGGAAAGTCTGGGCTACGTTTGCCGCGTTCTGCGCCGTGGTCGGAGCCGGTTATCTTCTCAACGATATCCTTGATCGTGAAAAAGACCGGGTTCATCCCATAAAAAAATCAAGGCCGATAGCCAGCGGTCGGCTGGGAATCGGCAAGGCGGGACTGGTTGCCGTCATTCTTGTCATCGTGACGATTGCGGCCGCTTACTTCGTGGATCCATATCTGCCCGTATTCCTGGCAGCCTACCTGGTCCTGCAGGTCGCATACGCCCTGGTGCTCAAGCATCTGGTAATCATCGACGTGCTTGTGATTTCGGCGGGCTTCGTCCTTCGCGCGACTGCCGGTGCCGTGGTCATACATGTGTCCATTTCGCCATGGTTGCTCATATGCGCCATGTTGCTTGCCCTTTTCCTGGCTTTGGCAAAGCGGCGGGCCGAACTGGTCCTGCTGGAGGATGAGGCCTCCAGCCACCGGCGTAATCTTGAGCACTACAGTATCGCGCTCGTTGACCAGATGACCGGTGTTACCGCTTCGGCTACGCTGGTTTCGTACGCCCTTTATACGTTCACCGCATTCGATCAATCGCGGGGGATGATGATCACAATCCCCTTCGTTCTCTACGGTATCTTCCGCTATCTTTACCTGGTGCACAAACACCTCAAGGGTGGCTCACCCGAGCAGATTTTGCTTACGGATAAACCGTTGCTCACAGACATCCTGCTCTGGGCTGGAAGCGCGGCGGCTATATTACAATGGTTGGAAAAGTAAGGAGTGACTGAAAAATGAAATCCAAAGTTGCGGTTTTAAAGACGAATCCGGAATCGGTGGTTGAAGATTATGGGAAGCTCATGCGTTCGGTGGGCTACAGTGATCATCTGCCACAGGAAAAGAAGACACACATCAAGATAAACATCTCCTGGCACGTCTGGTATCCGGCCTGCTCGACGGCGCCCTGGCAGCTGGAGGGGGTCGTGAAGACCCTGCTGGATGACGGTTACGACAAGGATTCCCTCTATCTTACCCAGAACCGCACCGTCGTGGTCGATGACAGGGTGGGCGAGATAAACAACGGCCACGCGGCTGTCGCCGAGCGTTACGGCCTCGATTTCACGCGTCTTTATGAACCGCCGGTGGAGTGGGTTCGCTATGAACCCAAGGCGGAGATGCTCGTGCTCGACAAGGTATATGAGCATGACGGCATCCATATACCGGATATCTTTTTTGACACGAATATCATACAGATGCCCACTGTCAAAACCCACGTTTTCACGGGCACGACCGGTGCCATGAAGAACGCTTTCGGCGGCCTTCTCCAGGACCACAGGCACTGGACCCACAGCGTCATCCATGAGACTCTCGTGGATCTGCTGGCGATCCAGAAGGAGGTACACAGCGGTATCTTCGCGGTAATGGACGGCACCATATGCGGAGACGGCCCCGGGCCGCGCGCAATGGTGCCATTCGTCAAGGACTACATGCTGGCGAGTGACGACCAGGTGGCCATCGACGCGGTCGCCGCGCATATGATGGGCTTCGATCCAATGGACCTCAAGTACATTCGTCTGGCGCATGAGCGGGGCCTGGGCTGCGGCGATATCGACGAGATGGAGATCGTCGGTGAGGATATCGAAGAGGTCAACTTCCACTTCCATGGCAAGCAGGACACGTTCGCAAGCAGGGGGCAGAAGGCCATCTATCATGGGCCTCTCAAGCCGCTTGAAAACGCGCTGCTGCGTAGCCCCATTGTGCCGTGGTCGTACATGGCATCAAAGTTCTACCACGATTACTACTGGTATCCCTTTGTCGGCTGGCCGCGGGTGAGCCAGATGGCAGAGACCGAATGGGGGCAGCTGCTGCAGGAATACCTGCCCGAAGGAGCCGAACTGGAGCGTCAGGGCAAGGGGAAGGGCACGTTCCTGGCGGTTGCGGCGGCGGGGGCGCTGCTGGGAATGAGCGCTATGCACAGGGTAGCCCGGATGGCGGGCGGGAAATAGCCGGGGTTGTCTGAGGTCACTATTTTCGATGCCTGTGGGGAGCGGGATGAGGAGTTTCCGCTTCCACTGAGGTCTTCGACAGTCGTTGCAGCGGAAACTCCTCATCCCGCTCCAGGTGATTATTCGAAATGATGAAAAAACTCAAACGCAATCTGACGATAGGGCTGGCTCTCGCGGTCGGCCTCTATTTTGTGATGGGGCTTTATGCGGATTTTCCCAGCCTGGCCGAGGCTTTCAGGAGTTTCTCGTGGCAGTATTTTCCGATCGCTTTGGGTCTCGTTTTCGTTAACTATCTGATCCGCTTCATCAAATGGGAATACCTGATAAGGGTGCTCGATATCCGCATACCGGCGGTGCCGAGTTTCGTCATTTTCATGTCGGGGCTTACCATGACCATCTCTCCAGCGAAGATGGGTGAGGTCATGAAATCCTTTCTTCTCAAGGACTATCGTGATGTTCCCGTCAGCCGTTCATCACCGGTGATCGTTGCCGAGCGGGCGACCGATGTCATCGGCGTCGTGATTCTCGGCAGCGCCGGCACCCTGGCATACGGCTTCGGGCGCGAGGTACTGGCGATCACCATTGTGCTCATGGCCCTCTTCATCACGATCATACAGATCCGCAGCCTCTGTTTCAGATTGATACATCTTGCTGAACGCTTGCCGTTGATAAGACGCTTTGCCCACCATTTCGAGGAATTCTACGAGTCAGCCTATGTTCTGCTCAAGGCGAGGCATCTTGTTCCGACGGTCATCCTCAGCACCGCCGGCTGGTTCTTCGAGTGCCTGGCCGCCTATGTATGCCTTCGCGGTCTCGCCATGGACATAGCCCTGCCACTTGTGATGTTCATTTTTGTGATTTCCTCGCTGGCGGGAGCGCTCGCCATGATACCGGGCGGTCTGGGCGTCGCCGAGGGCAGTATGACAGGGCTGCTTGTGGCGAATGGATTCGGGAAAGACATCGCGGTTGCCGGAACGCTGCTTATCCGGCTTGCAACATTCTGGTTCGCCATATTGCTTGGATTGATCGGACTTTCGCTCTACGGCCTTATACCAGGCGGGGGTGCTGTGGACGGCCTTGAAAATCATGCCGTGGAAGAGAACTGATGGAGATCTTCAGAGGAGCAATTGACCTGATGTCATTATCATGGATATCAGGATGTGGCATATGAGACATGTTAATGAAATCTAGGATAAAGTTATCTTACAGAGCCAAGTATTCAGGAAGAATCCAGGGGGATTCATTGCAGACTCAGGCGGTCAGAACTGAAAGCGCGCGGCGCTATCACAACATTCGCATGGTTCTTATCTACGTGCTTGTCGCCAATGTCGCCGTATCGCTGGGAAAGGGAATCGTCGGGTGGCAGGCCCATTCCATCGGCATGGTCGCCGACGCTTTTCATTCCCTCATGGACGGCTCCTCCAACGTAATCGGGTTGATCGGTATCAGCCTGGCGTCACGTCCCCAGGATGAAACCCATACGTACGGACACTCGAAGTTCGAGACGTTCGCCAGCATCGGAATCGTCATACTGCTGCTGCTCACCGCGGTTCAGATTGGGGAAAGCGTCTACGGGAGGCTGACCGCGCCGGGTGGCACCGGGCCGGAAGTGTCCGGGGTCGCATTCGCGATAATGGGCGTGACGATTATGATCAACATATCGGTAAGCGTTTACGAACGATATCAGGGCAGAAAGCTCAAAAGCATCTTCCTGGTCGCTGACTCAAAACACACTTTGAGCGACGTATTCGTTTCAATATCTGTTGTCGCAAGTCTCATTGCCGTGAGCATGGGCCGTCCCGAAGTCGACGCGATTACCGGCGGGTTCATCGCCCTTGTCATCGCCTATGCCGCTTTCAGGATAATGAAAGCGGCATCGGTGGTGTTGCTCGACCGGGCCATGCTAGATCCCAAAAAAGTGGCGCAGGTATGCATGAGCCTGGAAATTGACGGCATGCAGGGGTGTCACAAGATACGAAGCCGCGGCAGCGAAGCCGGTTACTGGATAGACCTGCACCTTATCGTGGACCCGGATATGTCGACGAAGGACTCGCATAGCATAGCTTCGAAGGTCGAAAGAAGACTTAAGGATGAATTCGGAGAGGGAACCGACACTATCGTCCATATAGAGCCTGGGAAAAAAGTTCAGGCGGTAAACGGAACCGATTAGAAACAGGCCGGAGACAGGGCGCTACCGGATCAGGCCATCCTTGTAAAGGACCCTCTGACTGGCCAGCCTTGATTCGTATGCCCTGCCAGGCATGATGATGTTGATCTTTGCCCCCATCAGAAATCGCACCTCGAGGAATTGCCTTCCACCGAAATATTATATCTGCCAAAGCAGGGTCACAAGGCACTTGCAAGCAGGCCTGTTTGCCGGGGCTGCATGCGGCTGTGTTACAATTGCGCGCAGATGCAGTCAAAAAAACCGAGCAGAAAGCAGTATGAAAGTTCCCAGGATAGATAAGGAAAAATGTGTCGCCTGCGGTAATTGTGAGGAGATCTGCCCCGAGGTTTTTGAGGTGGACGAAGCGGCCAATATCTCGCATGTTATCGTCGATGACTTTGTAGGGCTGGAAGGCTGTATCGAGGCCGCCGTCGAGAACTGTCCTGAAGACGCAATTACATACGATGATGAGGATTGAATCCCGCCAAGCCTTCCGGAGGTAAAAAAAGGATGTTTTCAAGCAGCAGGTTCTGGTGATATAATCCAACAGTTAGGGCAAGCACGAACCTGATAGGGCGATAGATTGAGAGCAGGAAGAAAAAATTTATTCTTTTCCTTGAACCGGAGCCGCGCCTCCGGTTTTTTCGTTCCAGAAATTTCAAATCGCAGGGAAAGGCGGCAGACACATGGCTAAACACATTTTCGTGACCGGCGGGGTGGTTTCGTCGCTGGGCAAGGGTATCACCGCGGCGTCCCTCGGAAGGCTGCTGCGTAGCCGCGGGCTCAAGGTCCAGATGCAGAAGATGGACCCGTACATAAACGTGGATCCGGGTACCATGAGCCCATTCGAGCACGGAGAGGTGTTTGTCACGGAGGATGGCGCGGAGACCGACCTCGACCTCGGACATTATGAGCGTTACGTGGACGAAAACTTCACCAGTGACTGCAACTTCACGTCCGGTACAGTCTACTTCAGCGTTATCAACAAGGAGAGGCGTGGAGATTATCTGGGCAAGACCGTCCAGCTGATCCCGCACATAACCAATGAGATCAAGCAGCGAATCCATCGCGTGGCTGACATGGGCGGCGGTGTCGACGTGGTCATCACCGAGGTCGGCGGCACGGTCGGCGATATCGAGTCACTGCCGTTTCTCGAAGCCATCAGACAGTTTCGAATCGATGTAGGACGTGAGAACGCCCTCTATATCCATGTTTCCCTGGTACCCTACCTCGAAGTCGCGGGAGAGCAGAAAACCAAGCCGACGCAGCATTCGGTAAAGGAGCTGCGGGGTATCGGAATCCAGCCGGACATCATCGTCTGCCGTTCTCCGCGCCACATGAACAAGAGCCTGCGCGAGAAGATCGCGCTTTTGTGTGATATCGATATCGAGGCCGTGATAACCGCGGTTGACGCACCTGACATCTACATGGTACCTCTCATGCTTCACGAGGAAGGGCTGGACGATCTGGTGATAAGCAAGCTGGGGATCGAAGCGGCGGAGCCCGACCTCGCTGACTGGCAGGACCTTGTCGACAGGATCAACTCCTGCAAGGACAAGGTGCGCATCGCCCTCGTCGGTAAATACGTGCAGTTGTGGGACGCCTACATGAGCGTGATCCAGGCGCTCAAGAACGCGGCGGTCTTCCATAATCACGAGCTCGAGCTCGTCTGGGTCGATTCCGAGGGCGTATCGCCCATGTTGGTCGAATCACAGCTGCGCGACGTCGACGGGGTCCTTATACCCGGAGGCTTCGGCGTGCGTGGCATCGAGGGCAAGATCCAGGCTGTCACGTATGCCCGTGAGAACAATATCCCATTCCTTGGCATCTGCCTGGGGATGCAGTGCGCCGTGGTTGAATATGCCCGCAACGTGGCGGGGATGCCGGGCGCCAACAGCTCCGAGTTCGACCAGGGCACTCCCTATCCCGTCATCGACCTGCTGCCCGAGCAGAAGGGTGTGGAGGCCATGGGCGGCACCATGCGGCTGGGCTCCTATCCCTGCAAGGTGTCGCGTTCCGGAAGGGCCTCAAAGGCTTACGGCGAGCGCACGGTTCATGAACGGCACCGTCATCGCTATGAGGTCAACAACGCCTTAAGGCCAAAACTGGTCGAGGCCGGCATGAAGATCAGCGGCACCTCGCCCGACAAGCGTCTGGTGGAGATAGTGGAGTTGTCGGATCACCCATGGTTCGTCGCTACACAGTTTCATCCAGAGTTCAAATCGAGGCCGACACGTCCCCACCCGCTGTTTCGGGATTTCGTGGGAGCGGCGACCATGATGGCGCGGGCTCGCGTGGCCAAGGGATATACAGCAGCCGATGCAGCTGTGAAAACCGCGGGTGAAGTCGACCAGATCGAAGTTGAAGCGTCTTTTGAAGAACAGACGAAAGATTTAGTCGATGAGGCAAGATAGCATAGGCACGACCGATCCCCTCGTGGCGCTCTTCATCGAGCTTGCCAGGATACCCAGCCCCTCGGGGCACGAAAGGGCGGTCGTTGATTTTATAACCACGAGGCTGCGCGGCCTGGGGCTGGATGTCAAGGAGGGCGAACCGCTCTACGACAACAGCAAATCCAGCGCCGGCAACCTCTATTGCCGGATTCACGGCGACATGGATGGCGTAACCATCCTGCTTTCCGCCCATACCGATACGGTGGCATCGGATCCTGACGCGTATCCCGACCCATGGCTCGACGAGGGCGTCATACGCAGCCGCAGCCGCTCGGTGTTGGGAGCGGATGACAAGGCGGCACTCGCGGCCATACTCTACGCGGTTGAAAAAGTCGTGCGTGCGCCACTGCCGCATGCGGGAATAGAACTGCTCCTGACGGTGGGCGAGGAGGGGGGACTCAGGGGAGCCAAGGCAAGTTCGCTCGAAAACCTCGATTCGCGTTGCGGTTTTTGCTTCGACAGCATCGGACCCGTCGGTGATGTCATAGTAAAGTCCCCATCACAGAAAACAGTAAACGCGCTTTTCATGGGGAGGTCCGCCCATGCCGGCGTTGTGCCGGAGGAGGGCCGCAACGCCATCGCGGCCGCGGGCAAGGCTATCGCGGGCATGAAGCTGGGCAGGATCGATGCGGAAACAACCGCGAACGTCGGCATCATAAGGGGCGGCGACGCCGTGAATGTTGTCCCCGACAGATGCAGCATCAACGGCGAGGTCCGCAGCCATGATAATGAAAAACTCGAGACGCAGGTCGCCGCCATGGTCGATTCCATCAACCTGGCCGCCAGCCAGGAGGATGTCGATGTGGAAATCACTATCGTGGATGAGTTCACCGGTTTTGATTTCTCGCAGGGCGGAGGTCTTCCCGTCGAGCTTGCTGAAAGGGCGATACGCAGGATCGGCCTTACTCCTGGATATACCTCCACCGGCGGCGGCAGCGACGTCAATGTCTTTAACCTCATGGGTCTGCCATGCGTCAACCTGGCGACCGGGATGGAGAAGGTCCATACCCCGGATGAGTCCATCACCGTTGAATCCCTGTATTACATGTACGAACTGATCCTCGCGCTGGTAGACGAAGCGCAAAAAGAACTGTGAGCCGGCCGGCAAAGGGTCAGCGAAGGTGAGCCCGTCATGAAAAACCGCCGCCTGTCGTCGAGGCATGTCTACCAGGGGAAGATCATCAGCCTCAGGTTGGACGACGTGGAACTGCCCGATGGCAGCAAATCCATACGCGAAGTGATAGAACACCCCGGCGCCGCGGTTATCGTTCCCATAGATTCGAAAGGCAGTGTGCGCCTCGTGCGCCAGTACCGGGACGCGGCCGTTCAGGAGATGCTGGAGGTTCCCGCGGGCAAGCTGCATCCCGGGGAAGACCCGGCTGATTGCGCGCGCAGGGAGCTAGCCGAGGAGCTGGGGCTGTTGGCCGGGAAGCTCACCCATCTTGCGACCTTCTATTCTTCACCCGGATTCTGCGATGAGATTCTTCACGCCTTCATGGCTGAAGAACTGTCCGCAGTCGAAGGTGAGACCGACAGGGAAGAATTTCTGGAATCTGACTCACGGCCGCTGGAACCGGTGGGCGAGCTTGTGGCTGAACTTATGGATGCCAAATCGATAATCGGAGTGTTACTGGCCCGTCAGGCGCTTGGAAAATGCTGATTAATGGTATTATTAACAAATAAAATTTCGTCACTCGCGCGGAGAACACGCATATTGGAAATAGTTGACTGAGGGGTAAATATTGATAATAGGTGTTCCTTCAGAAGTAGAAGTCGATGAGTACCGGGTTGCCATAACTCCCGCGGGAGTGCGCGAGCTGGTTTCTGCCGGCCACACTGTTCTTATACAAAAAGGCGCCGGTGAGGGCAGCCGTCTTACGGACCAGACTTACGAGGCTCAGGGCGGCGAACTCATCGAGGACTTCCAGGAGCTGTTTGATAAATCAAAGCTGATCGTAAAGGTCAAGGACCCGTCGCCTGGTGAGGTCGCGTTGCTAAAGCCGGACCAGTCGATATTCTCGTTCCTGCATCTGGCGCCTCAGCCGGAGTTGACGAAGCAGCTGATGGAAACCGGCGCCACGTGTATTGCCTACGAGACAGTAGGGCTTCCAGGCGGCGCTCTGCCGTTATTGTCTCCCATGAGCGAGATAGCGGGGCGTATGGCCGCGCAGGTGGGCGCCTACTTCCTTGAAAAGATGATAGGGGGCAGAGGTGTGCTGCTGGGAGGCGTCCCCGGAGTTCCGCCGGCCAGGGTTGTCGTTCTGGGCGCCGGAATCGTGGGAACAAACGCCGCCAAGATCGCCGCCGGCATGCTGGCCGACGTTACGGTGCTGGACAATAACATCGATCGCCTGCGCCGGCTGCACGGATTCGTCTCGGGCCGTCTCACTACCGTCATGTCAACGGCGTTCACCATAGAGGAACACGTCACCGGCGCTGACCTGGTCATAGCGGCCGTGTTGATTCCCGGCGCCAAGGCGCCCAAACTTATCACAAAAAAACTGGTCGAGGAAATGGTCCCCCATTCGGTTTTTGTCGATGTCTCAATAGACCAGGGCGGTTCTTCCGAGACCTCGCGAATGACGACTCACAGCGAGCCGACCTATATGGTCGACGAGGTAATCCACTACTGCGTCGGCAACATCCCCGGCGCGGTCCCCATCACTTCGACGCACGCTCTTACCAACGCCACGCTGCCGTACATCCTGGAGATCGCCAACAAGGGCATCACCGCGGCTGTAAGGGATAACGAGGCGCTGGCCAACGGTGTTAACGTAATGGAAGGTAAACTCACAAACAGGGCTGTTGCCGATTCCGTGGGCCTGCCTTTTTATGAACTTGCGAATATCATTCCCTACAGGTTGTCGACTCCCCCGAATTTTTTGTCATAGCAGCAATAATAAACTCATATTTAGAGGATTATTGACTATCTTTCCAGAAAATGCTGCTCGATGGACATGATTGAAATAATAAATATCGAAAGCGAGACTCAGCATCATCTCATCGATGAGTTCCTGGGTTACGTTCAGTTCGAGCGTGGGCTGGCGGACAATACGGTCACTTCTTACCGCAGGGATTTGCGTCAGTACTGCAAATATGTCAAGGAACAGGGATCCACTGTAGAGGAAGCCGATATCGCAATGGTCAGGGCCTTCCTCGAGAGCCTCGGTATCAATGCGCGGCCCGCCAGTTCGACCATGGCGCGCAAGACGAGCGTCCTGCGTACCTTCTACCGTTTTCTCTGCCGCGAAGGTTTTGCGCAAAACAACCCGACCATTTCCCTGCAGTCACCCAAACGGGCACAGAAACTACCTACGGTGTTGAACCTGGCCGAGGTGCAACTGCTTCTCAGCCAGCCGGCCGGCAACAAACCAGGTATGCTGCGTGACTGCGCCATGATGGAGCTGCTTTATGGCGCCGGTCTGCGGGTCTCGGAGCTGACTGCTTTAAGAGAAGAAGATATCGACCAGGAAGGCGGTTTCGTCAGGTGCATGGGGAAGGGCTCAAAAGAGAGGGAGATCCCGGTGGGAGAGCCCGCGCTGACGGCAGTGGATACGTATACCCGCAGGGCGCGCCACCTGCTGGGCAAGGGCATCAGGACCGATCACCTCTTCCTCAACCGTTTCGGCCGGAGCATCAGCCGCCAGAGTGTTCACCGTATGCTCGTCCACTATGCCAAAGAGGCCGGGTTCAGCAAACAGGTGACGCCCCACACTCTCAGGCACAGTTTTGCAACCCACCTTCTGGCCGGTGGCGCGGATTTGCGCAGCGTCCAGGAGATGCTTGGCCATGCCGACGTCTCAACAACCCAGATCTATACCCACGTAAGCAGGCAGCGGCTTCGCGAGATCTACTATGAAGCCCATCCCCGCGCCAGGAAGTTCGAGCTCGGCGAGGACTGAGATCTTTCCTGTTTCGGTTCCGGGCAACACCTCAATTCCCAATACCAGAATTTTCTTTTTTTAACGAAAAGGCGGCTTAAAAGGGAACTCAGCCGCCCGGGGCGAAATGATAAGTCTATGCTCAATCCTCTCTGGTTAATATCACGTCGAAGGTTGCGGCGGCGCGTTCGCTGTCTGCTTATAACACTGGATGGAGTCGGCGTCGGGGCGCTCCCCGACGCGGAAGAATTCGGCGATGCCGGAGTAAACACCCTGAGTCATGTCGCCGAGGCCGTCGGAGGCCTGAGATTGCCTAATCTGGGCGCTCTCGGCCTGGGTAACATCCTTCCTTTGAAAGGTCAGCCTCCCGTGCCGCGTCCACAGGCTCTCTATGGCAAATTGCGCGAGCGTTCGCGTGGCAAGGACACAACCGTCGGCCACTGGGAACTGATGGGCGTGGTGACAAAAAAACCATTCCCGGTATTTCCGCATGGTTTCCCGCAGGCGGTGATAGAACAATTCGAGCGTGCGACCGGCAGGGAGGTTCTGGGAAACAGACCCGCCTCCGGCACCGAGATCATCGAAGATCTTGG
>Ga0265292_1001552_pt1 | contig 19725 bp, 11 predicted proteins | sample Munlanlewell296A_FD_189080 | JGI IMG/M metagenome (GOLD analysis project Ga0265292, IMG submission 189080) | Leachate microbial communities from a municipal landfill in Southern Ontario, Canada - Leachate well 296A | ecosystem: Engineered > Solid waste > Landfill > Unclassified | place: Canada... | reverse complement strand
TTAGGGGTGAACGAAACCGGGACTCGTGTTTATAGTAAATACACAACTGCAGTTCTTGGATGCTACAATAGCACGTCTGCAGTACCCATTTGGACAGTAAATTTGGGAGATAAAACTTCAACATCAGATATTTTAAGAAATCGGATCACTGAAAAGAATGGAATAGTTTATATCCCAAGCTGTTATGGTGGCCAGTTGTTTGCTGTGAAAGATAACGGGTCTAGCGGGACGTTATTATGGAAATACAAATGCGATGTTGGATATTTGATAAGCGCAGCGGTACCGTACAACGGAAATATTTATATTGGTACTATGGGCGGGCATTTGTTGTGTATTGAGAAATATAACGGTGGCAATGGTGGTTTATATCCACCAATATTAACAGTAAATGCGTCAGGATTATCAGGACAAATTCTTGTAACTTGGATAACACCAACAACTGGTGAATCAGTGTCTGGATATAAGGTTTATCGTTCAACGCAAAGTAGTGGCCCATGGGATCCAACTACTATTATTGTAAATCAAACAACAAATCTTTCGTATACAGATGTGAGCTTAAAGGATGGAACTACTTATTATTATAATATTGCCTCTTACAATGATACATCTGGTAATTCTGAATTTTCCGGTGTAGTTTCTGCCTACCCATATATTGCACAAATCGTATTATCTTCGCCTTCGGATGTTTCAATTACCAACCCCGCAACAGGTGGCAAACTCAACCTTTTTTGGACTGGAGTGAACGCAGCGAATCTTGCGGGATACAAAATATACCGTCGTACTAGCGGTACAGGATACGAGTTGGCCACCACTATAGCAACGAATGTTAACACATATCAGGATACAGGGTTAACTAATGGAATAAGATATTACTATGTAGTTACATCATACGACATTACCGGCAATGAAAGCGGGTACTCTACAGAAAAGTCAGAAGTTCCTACCGGCGTAGTAGTAACCCTATCCCCACCGTCTAATGTGACAGTAACAGACCTGCAAACCAATGCGAGATTGAGGATACAATGGGACAGCGTTGCCAACGCAACTATATACCATATTTGGCGTTCAAACAGTAACAATGGTACTTATCAAAAAGTGGTTTCAACAGGAGCGACAACGTCTCCCTTTGTAGATAGCGGATTGTTGGCAAAAGAGACGTATTACTACAAACTCCAAGCAGCGGATGATAGTGGTAACGTCAGCGGGAATTCGAGTATCTCCAGTGCATTTCCTACCAATATAGACATTATTCCACCGCCTAATGTTACTGGAATTTCAATTACAGACCCACAGAAAGGGAATAAACTTATACTGACGTGGAATACCGAAATTGAAGATACCGATCTTGCAGGGTATCGCGTGTACCGTTCTACTACCAACAATGGCGGAGGATACCAGTTTATCGGCAGTACAACACCAGCAGGAAACGCGATAGGTGGAGTGAAGATTGTAACGAAAAACTATCAATGTACAGGGTTGATCAATAATGTTACATACTATTTTATTGTTACCTCATACGATACTTCAGGAAATGAAAGTTTATCATCTACGCAGGTGTTTGGATACGCTACGTCCTTGACGGATAATATTCCACCAGCAAAACCGAGTGGATTAACACTAATCCCTGACTCTTCCGGGAAACAGGTGGAACTAAACTGGTCTACAAATATGGAAAATGATTTGAAAGAATATCATATTTTCCGTGCAGAAGGTGCAGGTACTGCTGAATTCACAGAACTCTTTGTCTTACCCAAGGGTAGGTGTACATATATCGATATTGGATTAAAAAGCGGGAAAGAATATCAGTACTACATCTGTGCTATGGATATCAACGGTAATCAAAGTGTAATATCTGATATACAATCAGTCACTCCCACGGACACTCAACCGCCTGTGGTAGAGACTGTTGAAATTACTCCTAAAACTATAACTCAGCTTGGGAAGATAACGATAAGTTTCTATATTGGAGAGATGTTAAGGCAGGATCCGGCATTAAAGGTTTGTAGCAATACAGCAATATTGATTGATAAGATAGTTATGGGTGATATGGTTTTTTATAAGTATGCATATACAATTCGTGAAACTGACCTAACCACAGGACAAGTGGTCTTGATAGTGATTGACACAACAGACGAGGCTGGGTTGAAAAGTTCAAGGACATTACACCTTATAGTTGACCTCAAACAAACTGAGAACAAGATGTACGTATTGGGGAATCGTCTGGACTTACAGAAAGCTGGGAGTAAAGCGGTGATTCATTACTATTTATTGGAACCCGCATCATATCTGAGGTTGAAAGTGTACAACACCGCGGGTGAACTTGTAAGGATGATAGAAGGCGACCAAAAGAATGGTTGGGGTGTGATTGAGTGGGATGGTACAAACTCGGATAATAACAAAGTTAGTTCAGGTGTATATTTTGCATATCTTGAGTCAGATGTATTCAAACAAACGAGTAGGATTGTTGTAATCAAATAGGGCATTAAACCGTAATTGAATAGTTAACGCTTTGTACACCTCTTGACGGGTAATGCTGAATATTGTTTCGAGTCGAGGGACAGTTTTGGCCTTTCAGAAGATAAGATAGTAAGCACTTAAAATTAGTAAAATATCTTTGGTCAAAAAAGGTAAAGTCTATTTTATGTATTAAGCAAATGGAGGATTAATGAATAGGAAACTAATCGTATTTTGGATTATAATATTAGCCGCTCTACCAGAAGTATTTTGTGAGGAACAAATGTTAAACATGAACAAAGTTAACCAACAGGCAATTGATAAGGTTATTTCAGGTAAAGTTGAAGTTGCTCAGGCAATATGGTGGGGATTTAATCCGGAGGACGCAACTAATGCTTTACAGTCAGCAATTAATTCTGGTGCGAAAAAGATAATCGTTGATAATGCCGGTAAACCGTGGATCGTAAGGCCTATTAAACTTGTCGGTAACCAGGAAATACTTTTTGAAAAAGGAGTAGAGGTTGTAGCTAAACGCGGCGAGTTTAAAGGCAAAACAGACTGCCTGTTCCGTGCTGATAATCAAGACAATATTATACTTACAGGTTACGGTGCAACTCTGCGGATGAACAGGGGAGATTATAAATTGCCTGACTACGAAAAAGCTGAATGGCGGCATGTTCTTAGTTTTTTCAGTTGTTCCAATATAAAAATTTATGGGCTTACCCTCGCTGAGAGTGGGGGAGATGGTATATATCTGGGTGTTGCGAAAAAAGGTGTCACAAATAAGGATGTTCATATTAAGGATGTTGTATCAGAAAATAATTACCGTCAGGGTATAAGTGTTATTAGCGCACAAAATCTGTTGATAGAGAACACTATTATGCGATACACCGCTGGTGCTGCGCCTCAGGCTGGGATTGATTTTGAACCAAATAATTCTGACGAACTGCTGGACAATATTTTATTACGTAACTGTACCGCAGAGAGTAATAAATCGTACGGTTATCTTTTTGCACTAAAAGAAATGGGAGCGGATACCAAACCAATATCTATCCGGATTGAAGACTGTAAAGCTGTTGGTGACACAAAAGGTTCTTTACGTTTTCTAACCGGCAACATATCGTCAGAAACAGTCAAAGGTATAGTTGAATTCATAAATTGTACGTTTGAGTCAGGTAAAAGCTATGGCGTATTGATAGAAGACAAACCAGTTACCGGATGTAAGTTACGCTTTGTTAATTGCTCTATTCTGAACAAAATATCGGACAAGCCTGCTGCATCTATTCCAATCAAGTTTCACTCCCGGCCAGGATCTACGGAACCAATCGGCGGTGTTGAATTTGTAAACTGTGTGATTAACGACACACTGGACCGAAACCCGGTGAGTTATCCAAATTCCGCTAAAGGAGTCCCATTAAGGGAAGTTGAAGGTACGTTAACCATTAACCTTTCCGGTGGCAGACAGAAACAACTAACTCTTCAGCGGTAAAGTTCTATTTCTGAAACTCTTGATGTTGGCCCACGCGTAGCTGTTATCCATAACCGTATTTTGTTTGTTTTTATCGGCGTAAATTCAGTTACCACCATATCTTGCTGGTTATCTTCAATTTGTGCGACAGTTTTCCAGTCTTGCTCCGGGGCGTCAGTTTTGACCTGTACCACATAATTCTTTAAGGTGGAAGTATAAACTACCACTTTAGAAACTATTTCTATTTGTGGTAAAGTAACTTCAATCCAGTCGGGATATTCATTTGGCGTAGTATCGTACCAAACAACTCCCCGGTCTTCAACAGTACCATCTAATACGTGTTGTGCGTATGCCGGATAACGGGATGACGATGCGGTAGCTGTAGCGCCTAACTCTTCAAACGCTAAATTGTCAGGTTTTTTGAGGTTTGACTTGGCTTGCTTAATTTCGTTTTCAATCTGATCAATAGTGGATGAACCCTTTACCATATTCTCGTCGGTAGTATAAATATTGGTTTCGTAAGGACGGAACTCGTCAGCAAATTTATCCCCCATTGATTTTAACTGGCGGGTTGTTGAAACAACGTATAGATTCGTTAGATTTGTTGTTCCTTCTATGGAAAACTCTAACTTAATATTTTGTGAGCTGGTATTCACTAAGAACAAACACATTTTATCTGCTACTTCGCGCAGCGAATATACGACTGCCGGGTTCGCAGGAAATATCTGCACACTTTTTTTTGAGTCAGCGCTAAGTATTGCTTTTTTTAAGATTTGAACTTCTTTTGCTAAATACGGAATTCCTAGTGTTAAGTCCGGATAGTTCTGGTGATACGCGTATGAATACCACAAAAACCCTTTAGCCCCGCCGCAGACCGACTGGTAGGTTATATTGCGCAATTCAATAAAATTCGGTGCCCGTTCGTTTGTAAGTTTCTTAAGCAAATCGCCGTAGTTAAACCCTTGCGGCGTGATCCAGGCCGGTTTTTTGTTGTCGGTAGCTTTCTTTATTGTTTCCATAAATTTAGTTATCTTGATCAACGGCCGGGTCGGCCCGCCTCCCTTTATAAAATGGAAGTATGGGTCGGGCATCAAAATATCACTGCCCGCTCCATATTTACGAATCCCGGCTAAGGTATAATTCAGCATTGTGCATGGATGATACGGGTCCTGTTCCCGTAAGAGCTGATAGATAGCTGTTACTCGTTCGGGAAGAGTTTTTCGTATTTCCGGTTCATCAGCTAAGTACCATGCCAAAAGCGCAGGTTCGGTCTTCCATTTATTAACAAACCCCTTTATTTTTTCAGCTTCTTCCTCAGAAAGCGGGCTTTGCCAGGCATTTGCGTCAACCATTTTTCGTTCCGGAAAAGGATAAATCACTACTTTAAGCCCAGCTTTATGTGCCCGGTCAAACCATTTCTTGAGCGTTGCATCGTCGTAAAAGTAAACGTTATAATCATGGACTGCAGTACATCCTTGCTGAGCAACTCTTTCAAAATCGTCGCCTACGGAGAGCCATCCGAAAGGTAAGAAAGGTTCTCCATCAACTAAAGTTACTAGGTTTTCCGTGATCCTCACTTCTCCTTTAACAGGGGGGAGTTTTTTTAAGGGTTCAGAGCACCGAAAAAATTCTTTATTTTCGGTATCCCGTAAACTGGCTGTTACCTTATAATCGCCAACTGGCAAATCTTTTACGGGTAGTGATAATCGTACCAAGGCGGTTGGCCGGTAAACTTCCTTTTGCGAAAATATTTTGTCTGTCACAGGAGAATAGAGTTTCACCAAAAGTTTAGTTGCATCAAGTTGGGTTTGAGGTAAAGTAAATTCTATTTGCAGTTCAATTTCGTCAAGATTTTGGCCCGCATATATACTGTTACGGTAACACGGGTTCAACATTACAATTTTTAGAGGTTCTAACGAGACAACAGTTGCGGGGACACTACTGGCCGGCACATTTATTTCTGCGGATAACAGGCCAGTTGTATAAATACAGGGTATTGCACAAACGGCAAACAAAAAAAAGAAACTCTGTATTTTACGAAAAATAATATTTATCATTTTAGAACCTATTTCGTGCGGCAAATGCAAAATGATCAAAGTATTTTTTCATACTATAGGACGAGGAGTTGTATTCGTTACTACCCAAGAAGTAGTCAACAAGAGTTTCACGTAACCGCGCGATTTCTTTTAAACGTTTAACATTTTTCTTATCGCCTAGCGTGAGGTCCAGTAGTTCAAGCGCGCGGATAAATGCTTGCTGCGAATAAGATGCATTTTGTTTTGTTTGCCAGTTTAACGCGCGGTTGGTTTCACTGCCAATATTTGCCATTTGTTCAATAAAAGACAGTTGGTTCCACCGTCCTGCAGCAAGTGTACGGTGTTGGATATTCATCTGTTTAAGTTCGGTAATAGTTATTTTGTCTTTTAATATCTGCATAGTATAAAAACAGTCCAATCCACAATGTGTTGTTCATTTATCTTTATTATTATATCAATAGTTGAGTAGTAATAGCAACTGGACGAGCTTATCCGAACCTATTTCATGAATACATGCACAATAGCCCTAAGGTTGTAGGATATTAAACCGTAACTGAATACCGCCGGTTGCGCCGTGTGCCTACCGGCACCACCCTTTTTGTTTTCACCAACGGTGTTAACGCTTTGTACACCCCTTGCCGGGTAATCTTGAATATGGTTTCGAGCTGAGGGACAGTTTTTGGCCCTTCAGAAGATAGGATAGTAAGCATTTTTTTCTGGGTATCCGATAACGGTTCGTCAGCTGGCGCTGCGGAGATCATTGTTTTTAACCGGGTATACGCTCTTTGCAACCCTTCTGCTGTAATGTCAGAAAGGTATTCACACCAGTCAGTTACACCTCCGGGTTTTCGCGCGTTGCTTAACTGTGAATAATACAACTTCCTGTTTTCCAACAAAATATCGTCAAGCGTGAATATATGCAGAGTATCGAATCCGCGGCGGTACAGTTCCCAGGATGCAAACGCGCGGGCGACCCGGCCGTTACCGTCACGAAATGGGTGGATAGTAGCGATTTCCAAATGGGCAACTGCGGAACTTATGACCGGGTGGTACTCTTGTCCCTGTCCGTTGAGCCAGAACAGGAATTTGTTTACCAACCCAGGGACTTTCTCGTGTGCAGGCGGGACGTGATCCCCAACGTATACCTGTACTTTCCTGTATTGCCCCACCGGGCCGTCATCTACAGCTTTGTTTCCGATAATTTTGTGTAAATTAAAAACATCTTTTTCCCTGTACGGTATTATTCGTTTGTTCTCGCGGATCCACCGGATAGCTGCCAGGTAATTTTGTACCATCTGTATGTGGAACTCAGGTTTGCGGGGGCGTTCACCGTCAAAGACTTGCCGGACTTCCTGTAATGTAAGCGTACTTCCTTCAATAGTGGTTGAAGCGTATGCCATTATCACAGCAGACTCTTTTTGTATCGCAGGGACAAACACGGCTTTCGCCTGGGTTTCAGCGATTCGTCCGCGTAAATAGTCAATCTCGGATAATGTTTTTGTTATTCTCGGCCTTAACTCTATCACCGGCATACTGATATTCTCCTTATGTAAACTATATGTCAACCTTATGTCAACTACAGTATAACATAGGATTGGGATAAAATCAACTGGCAACTGGACTGTTATATTAGAAAACTTTACCAGGATAACGTTTCAATCTAGACTTATGATATAATGTAAATAACATATGAGGACTATCATAAATACTATAACAGCATTTACGGTTGTTATGACTATCTTTGCAGAGATGTCTTTTACTGCTGAGTTAAAACCACAATATTACAGCGTTCATGTAAAAACTTTTAGTAAAGATATTAGTGAAGAAGGAACAACTCTATACGAGAAACTTAAACAAAAAGGTTACATGACATACTATTATCATAATGATTTAACAGGTTATCAAAATGAAGAGTTAAGATTGTATATCGGCTGTTCTAAAAACAAGGAAGAAACAATAAAATACTGCGAAACAATCAAACAACAGGAAGGGTTTGATTGTTATGTCGAAACAGCAAACGTTTATACAAACAAATATTTGGAAAAATATCATCTTATCTGTACTCCTAGCACGCTTTGGTTTTCCTCTGGAACAATTAACAAGGCAATTCTTGAATATATTTATACTCTTAGAGATACTCCTAGAGATTTAATTAATCCTAGGCCTTTTCGCAGATATGTAGTGTCTCCTTCGGGTCAAGAAATGATTTTTGAGTGTGAGTCTATCATTAAAGTAGATCTCATCAAACATACTACATCTACACTACTTGAAGATGCGGGGTATTCATATCCAAAGTGGTCATATACAGGGGAATACATAGCATATGCTGATGAATTAGAATGGGAAGTCAGAACCTGTCTTTGGGTGATGAAATCCGATGGGACAAAAAAGAAGTGTTTAGTAGATAATAAAGAACAGCGTGATACTGGCGTGAAATCTTTTATATGGCATCCAAACAAAAATATAATAATTTTTGTAGAAGGTCCTGCTTTTGGGACACGAACCGTGGGTGGCAATTTATATTCTGTTGATTTAGAAGGTAATCGCAAAGATTTGGTTATTGTTGATTACGAAAATACCCCAGAAGAAGTTTGTTCTGAATTTGATATTAAAGAGGGTCATATTAATTACAAAATATACCATCACGATTCTTCTCTTGAAGGAAATGAAGTCATAGATAAGAGCACATTTACGAAGCACAAATTAAAGTTGGAATAGCATTTATGACTACCCGTAAATCCTCGCACAATTATCACTAAACACAGGTTCTGACTTCCCCGCAGGGGTAAATTATTATTCGTCGGAGAAACAAAATGGGTCACCAACTGGGGCTTATTAGAACCTATTTCATGAATATGCATATAACAAACCCTGAGTTTAGGATACCGTTCGTATAGAAAGTGAGCTACCTAAAGTAGTAACAAGGAAAATTGGTTTGACACAAATACGGTAATAATTATATAATGCACAATAGTATATAGTATTAAGCATTATGAAATAGCAAGTATTTCTAATAAATAACATAATAAAGAGGTATTAAAATGCTCAATGATGTTTTGTTGCTGCAAAAACGGGAATTAGAAAAACGGATATCGGAACCCTATATCCAGCGTAGAATAGGTCATAATAAAACGAATAATGGCCTTATCAAAGTTATTCTCGGTCCAAGGCGGGCGGGGAAATCGTTCCTCGGGTTTCACATACTGAATAAAACAAGTAAATATGGTTACGTAAACTTTGATGATGAACAACTTCTGGGAGTAAAAGACTACAATTTGATAGTAGACGCCATAAATACAGTTTATGACAATCCGTCAAATTTGCTGCTTGACGAAATACAAAACCTTGATAAATGGGAATTATTTGTGAACCGCTTACAACGCCAGGGATATAACTTGATAATCACCGGCAGCAACTCAAAACTATTAAGCAAAGAATTGGCTACACATCTAACTGGACGGCATATACCTATAAGCATCCTACCGTTTTCGTTCACGGAATTTCTAAAAATACAAGGGAAAGAACTTACCACTACCGAACTAAAAAGTATGTGCGATAAGTACATAATATACGGCGGTTACCCCGAACCGTGGATAAAAAACGTTGATTTCAAAGAGTATTTATCTACTCTGTTTAATTCAATCATATACAAAGATATTGTCAAACGGTTTAACATCCGGCGGGTTGAAGCGCTGGAAAACCTGGCAGTATATCTGATATCCAATGTTGCCCGCGAGTTTTCATATAATACACTTGCTAAAGTTACCTCATGTAAAAGCGTGCATACAATAGAAAAATACCTGGGGTATTTAGAAGAAAGTTTTCTGTTTTTCAGGATAAACATGTTTTCCTATAAACTTAAAGAACAGCTTAGTGCGAATAAGAAAATATATTGTATTGACAATGGATATATCCATGCCAAAGCGTTTAAGTTAAGCCCGGACTATGGGAAACTTTATGAGAATGTCGTTGCTATAGAACTTAAACGCCGTGAGTTGGAAGGTAAATCACAAGTGTTTTACTGGAAAAATGCGCAGCAGGAAGAAGTTGATTTTGTTGTGAAACAAGGGACTAAAGCTGTGCAGTTGATACAGGTGTGTTACGATACAACGGCACGGGAGACTAAAGATCGCGAAAAACGCGCGTTACTAAAAGCGAGTAAAGAACTTAGATGTACAGATTTGTTGATTCTTACAGATAATTATACCGCGGAAGAAGAGTTTAAATGGTATGGCAAGAATTGTAAGATAAAATATGTTCCGGTTTGGAGTTGGTTGTTAAATCAGGGAACAAATTAACATACTTACCTCCGGGTTTTCGCGCGTTGCTTAACTGTGAATAATAAAACTTCCTGTTTTCCAACAATATATCGTCAAGTGTAAATATGTGCAGAGTATCAAATCCGCGGCGGTACAGCTCCTAATGTAAACTATATGTCAACCTTATGTCAACTACAGTATGACATGTACTTGGGATAAAATCAACTGGTGATCCTCGCCGGTCAAACACTATGGTTTACTGTGACATTTTACTGTGACAACTTGAGGTTGTTTATAGAAAAACAATCTAATTAGTTGAATATGTATTTTTAATCAATAAATTATAACGACTTTTTGCTATTATATTTACAGAAACAGTATAGGCCAGTAACACATAGACACCAAAACGTACTCTTGGTATGCTGAATTGAGATAGGTTAATAGTATGGCGAAAAAAATAAAGTATATTGTTGTCTTTGTATTACAAGTTGCATTATCATTCTCATATGCCGCAGAAAAGCCAAATAACATAGCAAACTTCCTTCCAGACAAAGACTTGCCAGGATATTTAAAATATCTTGAATCCAATAACTATTTAGTAAATCATCCAATTGATTTTTTTAAAGAAATCGTGAATATAACTATCAATAATGACGAAGTTACTGTAGATGGCAAGTATTTTATTCGTAGCAATAGTTTGATTACAGAAAAAACTATGTTGTACTATCCTTTCCCAATAGAAAATGGCAAATATGAATATCCACATTCAATTTCAGTTTACGAATCAGAGGAACTTGAGAAAGAAAAAGATGTTCAATATATAAAAAGATATCCTGGAATTATATGTGATGTTAATATCTCTTCAAATACTGTAAAATATTTAAGGTTTTGTTATAAACAAAAAATAATAGGAAAAGAAGCTGTTTTGATACTAACAACTGCAAGAGTATGGTTCAAAAATATTGAATATGCTGAGTTTATTGTAAATCTACCAAGTAAAACTCAAGATGTTAATTTGTCCTATGCTCCTAATAAAATCGAGAAAGATTGTGATAGAACAAATTATTATGTAATCCGTGAAAACTTTGTTCCTGAACAAGACCTTGTTGTAAAGTGGAAATCGCAACAATGAAACAGAAGATATTTTCAATTATCCTAAATATTATTATAGTGTTACTTTTTAGTTGTTTTGGGTGTGCGGATGTAATCCTAACTCCTTGGGGGCTTGTGATTAATTCCTATGCATCAATAACTTGTAAACGTAGTGTTGTTGTAACATTAGTATACTACCCAAATAACAATGAGGACATTGGCACTCCTCGTGAGATGATTATAAGCGAGAAACAGGATTTTAGCGATGGGAAATGGCTTCGTTATTACGATAGTTATATGTACAATAATAAAGCAGACTTCACTCTGTCTCCTGGAGATGGCATAAAAACTGTATACGCAAAGTGTCGTTCAGCGGATATGAAAGAATCAAGAATATTTAGTGATACGATTTTGTATAAAGCACCTGTTGGTATAGTCATTAATGACTATGCAAGTGAAAGTTATTCGTGTAATATTAGTCTTCGCATATCAACAGAAGGTATTGTAGATAGTATTGGAAATTTTACAGAGGTTATAGTCAGTGAAAATTCTAGTTTCCAAAATGTGACGTGGTTAGCATACACAAAACCCTTTGATTTAAACTTTAAAGTAAATGAATCATATGGCGAAAAATATGTCTATGCGAAATTCCGTGAAGCGTCTTTACAAGAATCAAAAATATATTCAGATAGTATTTTGTTAAAAATACCTGTTAAAAACAATCTAAATGAATTCATGGTTTATCCCAATCCGTATTATCCAATGAAGGGCCATACACAGATATATTTTTATGGTCTTACAGAATATACTGAGATAAAAATATATGATTTGGTAGGGAATTTGATTAAAAAACTGTATCCGATTGATAGCATGAATGGAATTTCTATATGGGATACTAAAAATGAAAGTGGTGAGAACGTTGCGAGTGGAATTTATATTTTCTCAGTAAATAATGATAAATATAATGGCAAATTATGGAACTCACCTCCGAATCAACAATTTATATATGGGAAAATAGCGGTTATTAGATAATTTCTTGCACCCCCCAGGTTCGAACTTCCCTTCAGGGGTAAATTTATTCTCGTCGGAGAAACAAGATGGGTGGCTGACGGGAATCGAACCCGCAACCTTCAGAGCCACAGTCTGACGCTCTAACCAATTGAGCTACAACCACCACTTTTATGTATATCTAATGAAAACATCCCTGGGCCTGGTGAGACTCGAACTCACAACCACCTGCTTAGAAGGCAGATGCTCTATCCAATTGAGCTACAGGCCCTCCCAAGTACGGGATATACTAGTTCGTGTCCCACTAATTATCTAGGCGCAGGGATATACAAAACATGGTGTTGATTATACACATTATGACCGGTATTGACAATAGGGTATCTCAAAAAATTGAGATAAACCTATTTTGCCACAACTATTGAACCAGTGACACGTTCGCCGTTAAGTTCGTATTGGTAAATGTATACGCCGTTCTCAACTTTGTTACCGTCATTATCGGTACCATCCCATAGTTCTGTGTCAGTAAGCGTTCTCACAAGCTTGTTTTTCAGGTTATAAATATTTACTGATACCTGACTTTCTCCTCTAGACAAAGCCTGTTGGCTTGCGGTCTGTAAACCCGAGAAAAACGCTGCATCATTAACCCCGTCGTTGTTAAGTGTCAAAATTTTTTCTTTTGGTTTATAACTCTGAGCGTTAAGTGTTGCAATGTTTACTGCCTTAAAAACTGCGTATTTACTAAAATGGTTTACCCAGGCGGTAACTGTATTATTCGCAGTATTGACACTACCCCCGACATACCGCCAATCCGTTCCGTCATGCCAAAATATGCGGTAATCGTTCTCGTCTGTTGTATTACCTGGTTCAGGGTATAGCAATGTGATACTTATCGATTTATTGAATATCTGCCCATCCGGGCCAAGGTCGTAGACAGCTGCCGGAATGCTGTTTTTTTCTAACCAATTATTTGAAATAACTGCCGGAGCGTTTACTGCGCGTAACTGCGTGAGTGTCAATGTTACCTCTTGATCCAGGGCACTATACGGTATTTGTATCTTAGTCTTCCCGTCTCGCAAGTCGCCGTCTTCCAAACTAATATATCCACCTTCCCTGTTAATTACCCGCCTTACATTTAATGCGATATCTACCACACCGGTACTTGCCACTACTTCGGAACCTATTGTATCACGTATGCGCACACGGTACCCGATTTTGTCAAGTTGAGGTGAGACATCCTCACCGCGTATGATTGCTTCATAGGTGAAAGTATTCCCCGATGTTTCTTTTAATATCATTTCACTTTCGTTAAAACAGTCCCATGAATTGTTAAGCGAGTACTCCAAGTTGGCAAGTACAATGCCTGTACTGCTATTGACAGTAACTTTCAGGATAATATCTTTTTCCGAAACATTGACCCTGGAAATAGGATCTTTTGTCATTGCTTCGGGAAGGGATGAAATGTATTTGTATACAAACATTGTTACTGGTTCAGACCAATTACCAGCATTATCGCAGGTACGCAGGCGGAGGTAGTATACGTTACCGTTTTCTACAGTACCGGAACTTATCTGCACAAAGTTTTGCTTTAAAGCAATAACTTTGCCGGGGTCTTGGTCGGTACTTGTGCCGAAATATATACTGTATCCGTCTATACCTGAAACAGTATCCGTTGCGCCGGACCAAATAAAGTACGGCGTTGTAGTAATATTCTGCCAGTTGCCATCAGAGATCTCAACCAACTTGCTGCTGTTCATCCATGCATAACAAATAGTCGGGTTCGATGGCGGGTCGGTTTCAAACGCTGCTATTGCGACAACACGGATTTCGCTGGAGTAACCGCTATTGCCATTATTATTGAATGCATAGACGCGGTAGTAATAAGTAGATCCTTGAGTTATACCGGTATCGTTAAAAGTTGAAGTATTGGCACTGACTGTAGATAGCACCACAAAACTGCCGGAGGAAAGGTTTTTGCGTTCAACAATATATCCGGTTTCAAAAAACGAGTTATCCTGCCACGTAAGTTTTGCTGTGGTTGATGATAATACCACGGCGTTCAGTTTTGAGGGAGATTCAGGTGTAAGTGCGGTACTCGTGGTTTTTGAAACAGTAAATGTATCAAACATAGTAACACCGTCATCGAGGTATGCTTTTAACGTAAGATTAGATCCTGCAACATCAATAATAGCAAAATGGAATACCTTCCTTTGGAAAGCGTGGTATGGGTCCGGAGTACCGAGTGTAGTCAACGGCGCGCCTTCACCTCCAACGGTAACGTATAACACGCCCATATTTTTAACAAAATTCGGCCCGCGGTCCATAATCGCTGTCTGTATCAAACTATATGTGCGCTCATAAAAATGGTTATCCCCGCAGAAAACGATATCAACTTTGTGTTTTTCAAATAACGGTATCCAGTCGTTACGTATCCACGAACCGTTATATGGTTGTTTACTGCTGAATGGCGGTGCATGGAAAAAGACAAACTTCCATTGTATATCAGGATCAGCATCTGCTTTCTCAAGGTCGGCTTTCAACCATTTATATTGAGGGCTACTTGGATCATAATACCATTTCGCGTCCCATTCAAAATCAAGAATATCATTGTCAAGGGAGATCAAATGAATATTCCCTATATTAAGTGAATACCACGATTTCGGTGCGGGTAATGAAAACTGGTTGTAATAATTCGACGCATGAAATTCGTGGTTGCCAAGCGTTGGCAGCATAGGGCATTCTGAGATCAATGCCTCTACATTCGGGAAAAAATCGATATTCCACTGTGCTTGCCATGTACCTCCGCCGACGAGGTCGCCAACATGCAAGCGAAATAACGGGTCGTATGGTTTTACGGCGTTATTAATTTTCTTCACTTCCGCACCGTTATTCCGTGAATCACCATACGCTGCGAAACGTATTGCCTGGTTCGAACCTTTAATCGGCGGGGTGGTAAAGTGTTTTCTCGCGGACCAGTTCCCTGGTTCACCGCAACGGTAATAATATGTAGTATCAGGTTCAAGTCCTGTGAGTATCACAGTAGCGATATGCCGTTTGCAGTATACATGTGTGCAGTTAGAAGCTATACACGCGGTCTGGTATATAGTAGTACCGTTCTCAAGCATACCTAATGCCGTGGAAGTGCCGTACATTACCTGCACAGCTTTTACGGTATACGTTGTTGACCACATAACGGTCATATTATCATGCGTTTTCTCGGGAATACTCCAAAGTAAGTGCAAATGCTGCGGCCCGGCTGTCGTATTACCGGAGAAAAGCAAGAGAAAAGTGATGCTTGCACACAGAATCTTTAAGCGCATAATAATGTTGCCTCACTTTATTAAACTACAAAACTTAATATTAGAAACCAACTTATTTTGCTACAACAAATGAACCAGTGACCTTTTCACCATTGAGTTCATACTGGTAAATATAGACACCATTTTCTACGAGGTTATCACTATCGTCTTTACCATTCCAGATTTCGGTATCAACAATTGTGCGGATAAGTTGGTTACGGAGATTATAGATATATATTTTGGTTTCTTCAGTTCCGCCGTTTGCAATTGCCAGTAAGTTCGCGTTTTGTAAGCCGGAGAAATATGCAGTGTCGTTGAGCCCGTCGTTGTTTAATGTTAAAATCTTTTCTTTTGGTTTATAACTCTGCGCATCTAATGACGATGTGTTTATTGTTTCAAATATTGCATACTTACTAAAATGGCTGACCCACGCGGTGACAGTATTCTTTGCAGGATCCACCTTCCCACCGATATACCGCCAGTCCGTACCGTCATACCAAAATACGCGGTAATTGTTTTCATTCACACCCGTATTCGGGGTAGGGTATAATAATGTTATGCTGACTGGTTTGTTGAACACCTGTCCTGAAGGGCTGAGGTCGTATACCGCAGCAGGTATATAATTGCTGGAACGTATTAATGTGTTTGATATTACCGGCGATACAGCGGATGGTTTTAATGGAGTAATTGAGATTGTAACGTTTTGCTCTACTGCACTCAGAGGAAGTTCAACTTTTGTTTTTCCATCCCGGGTATCGCCGTCTTCTAAACTTACATACCCGCCGTTAGAAGTTATCACACGTTCAGTATTGGGGGATACTATAATTGTACCTGTACTGACAACAACCTCCGCACCGACAGTATCCCTGATTCTTACGCGATAACTAATACTGTCAATACCGGATACAACTTCTTCACCGTTGATCACGGTTTCATATACGAGAGTGGCATCCTTAATTTCCTTAAACACAAGTTCAGTTTGGTTATAAGCATCCCAGTCATTATTCGAACAATACTCAAGGTTTGCTACACTAATACCTGTGCTGCTATTAACGTTTATTTTGAGATAAATATCTTTTTCCAAAACATTTACTTTGGTAACAGGATCAACTGTTTCAGCTTGAGGGATCGATTGGATATACTTAAAAACAAACATTGTTACCGGATTGGACCAGTTGCCTATATTGTCAGATGTTCGCAAGCGGAGGTAGTACGCAATACCGTTTTCCACGGTCCCGGTACTTATCTGTACAGAACTACTATTTGTTGTTATAACTTTCCCGGGATCCTGTACAGGATTTGTCCCAAAGTATACGCTAAAACCTTTTACTCCTGAAACAGTATCCGTAGAACCGGTCCATACAAAGTACGGTGTTGCAGAAACATTTTGCCAGTCACCTTCGGGTAGTTCAGTAGTTTTTGTATTGCTAACCCATGCCCTGCAGTCAGTCGGATTTACCGGAGGGTCAGTTTCATATGATGTTATTGCAACTACGCTTATTTCGTTGCTATAAGGACTATCGCCGTACTCATTAAAAGCGCAGATACGGTATACCGTAGTTGTTCCTGAAGTTAAACCTGTATCAATATAACTTGTAGTATTTGCTGTTACCGTGGAGATAGCTGTAAAACTGCCCCCAACATTCTTGCGTTCAATACGAATCCCGGTTTCAATAACTGAATTGTCATACCATGAAAGTTTTGCGGTAGTTGTTGAAAGTACCACAGCGTTAAACCCGGTAGGTGTGTCTGGAGTGGGTGAAGTTACAGTACTTTTTAAAATGTTGAACGTATCAATCACTGTCACCCCGTCATCGAGATATGATTTAAAAGTAAGTTGTTTTTCTGTTACGTCAATAATCTGAAAATTATATGATGAACGTTGAGCTGCAGAAAAAGTATCCGGGGTAGCGGAGGCGTGCAGCGTTCCTCCTTCTCCTCCCATAACAACGTAAATGACACCGCTGTTTTTTACAAAATCCGGCCCTCTATCCACAACTTCTCCCTGTACCAAGCTGTAAGTACGTTCATAAAAATGAATATCGCCGCTGAAGACAATATCGACTTTATGTTTTTCAAATAACGGAACCCAATCCGGGCGTACCCATTTTCCGCAGTATGTTTGAGCGCTGCAATACGGAGGCGAATGGAAGAATACAATCTTCCATTTTATATCAGGGTCAGCATCTGCTTTTTCTAAATCAGCTTTTAACCATTTGTACTGCGGGCTGGTGGAATCTACATACCAGGTGGCAGCCCATTCAAAATTCAGCATATCGTTATCCAGGGAAATTACATGAATATTTCCTACATTCAGGGAATACCATGTCTTAGATAAGGAAAACTGGTTATAATAATTAACCGCATGGTACTCATGATTACCCGGGGACGGAAGCAACGGGCTTTCAGCTGCAAGTTGTTCTACATTCGGGAAAAAATCGTTATTCCACATCATCTGCCGAGTTCCGGCACCCACAAGGTCTCCTCCGTGTATCTTGAACAGAGGATTAAATGTTTTTATCGCATTATAAATTTTCTTTGTCTCCGTACCATTAGCTTGAGAATCGCTCCCAGCAGCAAAACGTATAGGTGTATTCGATCCTTTCATCGGGGAGGTAATAAACTTTTTACGTGCTGACCAGTTCCCGGGTTCACCACAACGATAATAGTATGTGGTATTATATTGCAGCCCGGTTAAAATTACAGTTGCTATATGCCGTTTACAAAACTCGTGTGAGCAGCCAGGCGCATTACACATAGTTTGATAAATCGTTGTACCGTTTTCCAGCATTCCATAAGATGTAGATATCCCATACTGTACCTGCACAGCTTTTACGGTATATGTGGTGGACCACATAACGGTCATGTTGTCATGAGTTTTCTCTGGGTTGCTCCAAAGTAAATGCAAATGTTGCGGCCCGGCGGTTGCATTACCGGAGAATAGCAGCAGAAACAATACACTTCTAAATAATGTTCTTAAACGCATAATAAGCATAATCTCGGTATCATTTCTTAACACCTATAACGTAATAAATCTTTTTCGCAGGGATGTCATAGAGTTCAAACGGTGCAGAAAGAGAAGTTAATTTATTATCTTGTATGTACTTGTTTAATGCAGGATACGCTTTCATCGCGCCTATCATGTATGTCAATTTACTTTTTAGGTTAAGTTCCGCGACGGCGCTGTATTGTTTATCCATTAGTTTAATTTTATACTTTTTAGCAAGTTCCGTTGTTTTCCCGAGATCAGTTTCTTCAAGGATACACCCGAGTTCGCTCCGAAGTTTGTCTTTAGCAACTATTTGAGGGTTATCATAGTAAATCCCTATACCTTTAGTGGTATTAATCCCGTCAGCAGTAAGGCTATTAAATATTTTATCATGTACTTTTCCGGTTTCACTGTAATCCCCGATATGTTCTTCATAAACTATAGTGTAAGGCCCCATATCTTTTTCGCTTACCACTACAGGATCAAATCCTCCAACCACTGCAAAGTATGCAACTCCGGAAAGTACAATTGCGGCAATAACTGATAAAGCGTAATACAATAATTTCATCACAAAACTCCTTCCTTGATTCTATAAAATAATTATACTTTAGTATTCAATTTTTTGTAAACATAAATCACAGCCGTAGGCCGGGTAGTTGGTTCAACAAGAATTCCTTTCTCTGTAAGTTCGAGACTGGAAGCTTTTATGCCGGTGTTAGTATCAATATTAGTTATTTCATAAGTAGAGTTTGGAATAAGGCCGTGGAGTTTAAATTTCATCGCTGTGACCGAAGTATTGGCTCGGGTAAATGATTGTAACAATCCTTCCCCTAAGTCCGGACGGTCAAACTGCCACGCAATCCATGAGTCGTTATCGTTAGCATATGGTGTCAATGGATAATAATCCCCAAGATAGTATTTTGCAATACGTTGTCGCAACGCGTGCCATTTACGGATATCGTTGTAATTCAATGTCTTGTCACGCATGTCATATACATAAATTGTATTCGGAGTAGTAAGCATACTACGCATGAGGTAGTCGTTATCCCGTGCAAATCCGCCGGTACCGTGGTACGGGATCCAGAAAGATATACCGTATGTGTGTTGTTGTTGCGCTTGTGGT
>Ga0265292_1001551_pt1 | contig 19737 bp, 15 predicted proteins | sample Munlanlewell296A_FD_189080 | JGI IMG/M metagenome (GOLD analysis project Ga0265292, IMG submission 189080) | Leachate microbial communities from a municipal landfill in Southern Ontario, Canada - Leachate well 296A | ecosystem: Engineered > Solid waste > Landfill > Unclassified | place: Canada... | reverse complement strand
ACCGTCGGTATCACGGCACGTTCGGACATCGCCAATGCGGAGCGCACGCTCCAGCGGATCATCCGGATCATCGCCCGGAGCGGCGCGACGGTTCTCCTCGATGCAAAACGTTGCAAACACCCGGCACTCAAGAAGTACCGCACGTACCGTCGCTGCCGCGAGCTCCAGCTCCTCGTCGTGCTCGGGGGCGACGGGACGATCCTCCGCACCATCCGGGAGATGGACGACCTCCGCGTACCCCTGCTCTCCATCAACCGGGGCACCATCGGATTCCTCGCGGAAATGAGCCTCCACGAAGCGGAGAAAATGCTCCCCGGATTCCTCCGCGGTCAGGGGCAGATCGAGGAACGAAGCCTTCTGCACATTACGGCGATGCGCGGGAAGAAAGTCCTGTGGGAAGGGCGTGTCCTCAACGAAGCCGTCGCCGCACAGGGAGCGATCTCGCGGCTCATCGACCTGAAGACCTCCGTGAACGGCGACTCGCTGGCCACGTTCCATGCCGATGGCCTGATCATCGCGACCCCTACAGGCTCCACGGCCTACTCGCTCGCCGCGGGGGGTCCCATCGTGCATCCGCAGCTCTCTGCGACCATCCTGACCCCCATCAACCCGCATAGTTTCAACCAGAAACCCATCGTGCTGCCGGCGGAAGATACCATCGAGGTGACCATCCTCACGAAACCGCGGAAATTCATCGACGTCCAGGTGAGCCTCACACTCGATGGTCAGACGTACGTGGCGCTGGAACGCAACGACACGATCCGCGCCGTCGCCGCGAAGGAGACGGTGAAATTCCTCCGGCGCAAGGAGGAATCGTTCTTCACGTCACTCCGGAGCAAGCTGAAGTGGGGCGAACGGCCAGAGCTTACCTAAACTAACAAAAAATGGTATAATTATCCGATGGCCCACATCGACCCCAAGAAGCTCTCATTTCTGCAGGGAGAGGAACTCCTCTCCACACTGGAGCAGGAAGCGGTCAAGAACGGCATCTCCGACATCCACATCAACCCGCAGAAAGCCGGCGTGAAGATCGAATGGCGTGAGCTCGGGTTACTGGCAACGCTTTTGACCGTCTCTCACGAGACCTTCGAAACGATCAAGCGACGCATCAAGTTCAAATCCAGGCTCAAGATGAACATCGAGACGATCGCGCAGGACGGGCAGTACACCTTCCCTGCGGCGGGGCGGATGATCAACGTCCGCGTCGCGAGCCTCCCGTCGCGGTTCGGAGAGGCATACACCCTCCGTCTCCTCGACCCGCAGCGCGGCATCGTCCCGCTCGAGCAGCTCGGCTTCCCCCTGGGAATCAAGCAGAAGCTCATGGAACTCGTCGAGCTCCCCAACGGGCTCATCCTCGTCACCGGACCGACGGGGTCGGGAAAGACCACGACGCTCTACGCGCTCCTCTCGACGCTCTCCGGGAAGGACCGCAACATCATCACGCTGGAAGATCCAATCGAGTACGAACTCAAGGACATCATCCAGAGCCAGATCGATATCGAACACGGCTACACATTCGCCACCGGACTCCGCGCCATCCTCCGCCACGATCCGGACATCATCCTCGTCGGTGAGATCCGCGACCAGGAGACGGCCCAGACCGCCATCGACGCTTCCCTCACCGGGCACCTGGTGCTCGCCACTCTCCACACGAACTCCGCCATCGAGGCTATCCCGCGCCTCCTCTCGATGGGGGTGAGCACGTACACGTTCGCGCCGGCGCTTCGCGCGGTCCTCGCCCAGCGTCTGGTCCGAACCATCAATCCGGAAATGCGGGAAACGGTTGAGCAGCGGAGCGAAAGCGAACCCAGGTTTTACACGGGACAGTGCTCGCTCCCGGAACTCCTCATTGCCTCCGAGAACATCAAGAATCTCATCCTGAACCAGGCGACGGCATCGGAAATCCTCGCAGCGGCACGGAAGGAGGGCTTCCGCACGATGGCGGAGTGGGGAGAAACCATGGTGAAGGAGAAGGTGACAAGCATGCTGGAAGTCACACGGGTCACAGCGGTGTAGGAACGTATTTCGGCAACGCAGCTTGCTTGCGTCCATGCGCGGGATACGTCTATCATGGGCAACCAATGTTCCCCAATCGTCGGCGACACCAGTACATCATCGGCACGGAGCATCGCAGATCACGCTTCATCGGCAGAGTGGCGATCGTGCTCATTGCGCTCCTCATCGCCTGGTACCTCGCCTTACGGGTGTTCGCGCTTTTCGACCACGACATCGGGAAGAGAGCCGCCACCCTCCTCTCCATTCGATCCGGCCTGGAAGGAGCGCAGGTTTCGCTTCAGGGAGGGGAGTGGCAGCGGCCTGAAACCAGCCTCAAGCTCTATCCGGGCGACAGCGTCGCAACGCGCGGGGGCTCGGACCTCGTCCTGACGTTCTTCGACGGCACGCGCGTCCGGCTGGACAGGGGGAGCGAGCTCATAATCGAGAGGAACGATTCCTACGGACAGAAGGGCAGCTCCACCATCGAGCTCACCGTGAAAACGGGAAGAGTGTGGATCAACACTCCCTCCATCATCACGTATTCCGGTTCCATCACCCGCACGGTGGTCCTGCAACTCTACCGGGTGGAAGTTCCTGCAAACACCTCTGGCCTGCTTTCCCCCACGGAAATCACCGTTCTCCGCGCTGCGGGGATCGGACTCAAGGCCACGCTCTCCTTCGGCATCGCTGGGAACAACGAAGTCTACGTGGGAGAAGGACAACACCTGAATATCGGTGAAGACGCAAAACGCGCGATCCGCGGCGGGAGCGATCCCTATGACTTCCGCGATCCGATTCTGACGCAGGCCCTCAAAGACGAATTTCTCCTCTCCAGCTACAGCCTGTTCAGCTCATCTGCCATGCCGGGACAAACCTCTGCCGGCGCAGAATCACCCCTTCCAAGCGACGATCAGAACCTCGTCCTGATGTCACCGGAGAACGCTGCGAGCATCACGAGCAGAACCGTGCTCGTCAGCGGTCGCGTAAGCTCGCGCGTCGCCCTCCTCCTGATGAATGGTCAGAGCGTACCGATCAGGAAAGACCTGAGTTTCTCGGTGGACATGAGCCTCAGTAAAGATCCGACAACTCGGATCCGTGTGGAGGCGCAGGACGCGCAAGGCCTGATCCTCGGACAGGCGGAACTCTCGGTGACGAACGCATACAAGCCGGTCGTCTCGCCGGTCCGCATCAAGTCTCCCGTCGGCTCGGGCGAAACCCTCACCACCTCCCTTCGGGAGATTGAGATCACGGGCGAAGCACTGCAGGGTACGGCAGGGATCATCGTGAATGACTACCGTCTCCAGCTGTTCAAGCCCGCAGACAAGACCTGGAGCTACCTCGCGAGCACGGCACTGGGGAACCTCCTCCCGGGACCGAATCTCTTCACGGTGCATGCGGTCGACGCAGACGGCAACAAGAGCGAAGCGAGGAGCATCGAGGTCATCCTGAAAGAGAACGGAGCGGGAACCGCAAGCGGGGAAGTGGTCCAGCCGCCGCTCAAGCAGAATCCGCCGCTCACTCCGGGCGTCCTCACCGTCGAATCTCCGCTCGCAGGCGCGAGCATCACCACCACAGAAAAGGAGGTAGTCATCGAGGGTCGGACGTCCGTGGAGACCTCTGGCATCTCCGTGAACGGCTACTCGCTCTCGCTCTACCAGCCGGGGAAGACGACGTGGAACTACATCGCGAGCACGGACCTCCGGACGATGAAACGCGGCAAGAACGTCTACCGCATCGTCGCGAGGAACAAGGACGGCGAAATCCTCGACATCCTGGAGTACAGCATCACGTTCAAGCCATAATTACATTGTTACATTGCTACATTGTTTCATTGTTTGTTTGCAACAACCGTGCATTTCGCTTGCCCGCCCGTACCGAACGTCGGTACGTTCGGGCGGGCGAGCAATGTAGCAATGAAACAATGTAACAATGAAGTAATCGAACAATTAGTGATTGGAAATCCTCATACCAAGAGTTGTGAGCACTCTGGCAAACTCCCCCGGCAGTGGGCTCGTAACGTGCACGTTCTTTCCGGTAGGGGAAACGAACGCGAGTTTCCACGCATGGAGACAGAGGAAGCGAATGTCCAGCCGTTCGCCGAGCGCCGATGAATCTTTGTTCCCGTACTTCCTGTCCCCCAGCACGGGATGGCCGATGCTCTTGAGGTGCACGCGTATCTGGTGCGTGCGCCCCGTGTGGAGATCGAGCGTGAGGAGCGCGATACTTCCTCCGGATGCAACGGTCCTGTACGTCGTCCGTGCGCTGCGGCTCTTCGTCGTCTGCAGGACAGACATCTTCGTCCGGTTCCCTGTATGCCGACCGATGGAAGCATCAATGATCGCCGCGCGGGGAGAGGGGACACCGCTGACAAGCGCGAGGTACTGCTTCTCCACCTTCCGGTCGTGGAACTGCCGCTGGAGCTTTAGGTGCGCTTGCGGCGTCTTTGCGATGAGCAGGCAACCCGTCGTGTCCTTATCGAGACGGTGTACGAGTACCTCCGGGGCGGAGAAGGGGAGTGAGCGCCGGGAGAAGAGCGATCCGAGAGATCCGAGGATCGTTTCCTCGCCCTTCTTCATCCCGCTTCCCGGATGCACCGCGATCCCGCGCGGCTTGTCGATCACCATGCATGCATCGTCCTCGTAGAGGACAGAGAGCCGGAGATTGCCGTATTCCTCAGACAATGTATCGGCAGCACGTTCCTCTTGAGTTAAAGACACTCTGTCGCCTCCACGCAAATGGAGCGAAGGCTTGGAGACGGTTTTCCCATTCACGCGAACGCGCTTTTCTTTGATCGCTTTCTGCGCGCTCGCGCGGCTTTTCACGCCTTCTTTCGAGGCAAGGAAAAGATCCAGACGCACCGGTGATGACACGGTCCAATCGGCCACGGAGTCAGTGTAGCGCAGAAGCCGGACGCTCACACCGGGCCAAGTGTTTTCCTCATCAGACGTTGCGCGGTTGCCCGAAGCCCCTCATCGATCTCATCAAGCTGTTCAGGCGAGCGCATGCGTTGTTCAACGGATGCTGCGACTTCCTCTTCCGTCCCCGGATCGAGGCCACGAAGTCTGCGGCTGGTATTTCTGCCCTGCTCATCGCACCTTACGCAGAGCCGCTCATAGGCCGTCCGATTGGTAACTGTCTCATTGGAATGTTTCATAGTGGTTATACTATACATAATTACGAATATTATGCAATAGGTCGGAAAACCGCGACTGGTATCCTTCACTCCATGAGTAACGCAGACGAACTCCTCACGCGCGCTGTCGCAAACGTCATTCCACGGGACCTCGCGGAGAAGAAGCTCGCGTCGAAAAAGAAGCTCCGTATTTACCTCGGCATCGATCCGACCGGCGCGAAGCTTCACCTTGGGCACTCCGTTCCCTTGCGAAAACTCAAAGCCTTCGCCGACGCCGGCCACCACGTCATCTTCCTCGTCGGGAGTTTTACAGCGATGATCGGGGATCCCTCTGGAAGGGACTCACAGCGAGAAGTCATGACGAGAGATGGTGTAGAGAACAACTTCCAGACCTACAAGAAGCAAGCCTCGAAGATTCTCGATTGTGAGAAGGATGTGGAAGTGCGCTACAACGATGAATGGCTGGGGAAACTTTCTCCGACGGAATTCCTCACGATTGCCGGACACTTTACCAAGCAGCAGCTCGAGCAGCGCGAGATGTTCGTCCGCCGCGAGAAAGAGGGGAATCCGATCCACATGCACGAAATGCTCTACCCGCTCCTCGTCGGCTACGATTCCGTCGTCTTAGACGTCGATTGCGAGCTCGGCGGATCGGATCAGGAGTTCAACATGCTCTGCGGGCGGACGCTCCAGAAAGCATTCGGCAAGCGCGAGAAATTCGTCCTCACGACCAAGCTCATCGAGGGCACGGACGGCCGCAAGATGAGCAAGACCTACGATAACTGCATCTACCTCGAGGATGAGCCAAACAACATGTACGGCAAGGTCATGTCCCTCAAGGACGACCTGATCCCGACGTACATGGAGTGCTGCACGAAGATTCCGATGGCGGAGGTCGGGGAAGCGGCGAAAGCGCTCAAGGGCGGAAAGGTGAACCCGAAGGAGCTCAAGATGCGTCTCGCGCGTGAGCTCGTGACCATGTACCACGATCAAGCGGCAGCAGAGAAAGCCGAGCGTGAGTTCGAGAAGGTGTTCCGGGACAAGGGAATCCCCGAGGACATCCCGCAGTTCCGGGCGAAGAAGGGCATGCTCCTCATTGATGCGCTCGTGGAGAGCAAAACCGTCTCAAGCAAGAGCGAAGCCCGCCGCCTGATCGGGCAGGGCGCGATCAAGGTGAACGACAAACCCGTTCTGTCCACCGATGCGAAGGTGGAGAAGGGGATTACCAAAGTGGGGAAGAGGAAATTTGTGAGAGTAATATTCTCATGACGCGTAGGAACCTCTGATTCACCGACAATATTTCACATCAGCAGCGGCCACCTGTGGTGAGCCTGTCGTATCCATTCTGGCCGCAGCGAATAAAGATTTGTTTCACCAGTGAACCGCAGGTAGATACCTGCTCCCTATCTTCATTTCTTTTACCTGCACAGGAGCGGGTGTCTACCCGCGTCCATCCTACTTCACCACCATCACAAAGTACCCCGACGTCTGTTTCTGACTGACTCGCCGGAGGATCGGAAGGCTTTCATCCAGCGCGCGTGCGAGGAGGGTGAAAAGCTTCACGCGCCCGAACGGCAGGAAGAGGAGCAGTGTCTCGAAGATCCCCCTCACCGGGCAGATCTTCACGGAGCGGCAGTCGCGAAAGAGGTACGCGATGCCGTCGCAGGTGAAGCGGTAGTAGTCGCGGTAGTCCTGCGCATGCGCGTGGTAGCGGTAGACGAAGGGCACGTAGATGAGCGCTTTCCCGCCGGACTTGAGTACGCGGAGGATCTCCCCGATGCCGCGCTTGGGGTCGTAGACGTGCTCGAGGACGGCGATGCAGAAGACCGCATCGAACGAGGCGTCAGGGAACGAGAGCGCATGGATGTCCTCCACGTAATCCGGCGAGTACTTGCTGGTGTAATCCGTCACGCGGTAGTCCACCTTCGGATCAGTAAGGTAGCGCGCGAATTTCTCCCTGAAGCGCGGGTTCACCCGGTTCCCGCGCGTTCCATCGATCCTCATGCCCCCGCCGATGTCGAGGAACTTGCCGCCAGCGCGGAAGACCGACTCGATGGAAGATTCGAAGAACGAGTCCCACTCGGGCCGCAGTACGCGCGCGAAGAAGCCCCGGCTTGAGCGATGCATCGTCGGTGCCGGGATCTGGAAATCTGCGATAGTTGCGGATGGCACGGAAGCATTCTACCTCACGTCATCCTGAGAATATCGAAACACAATTCTCAAATTTTTCAAAAGAAGAGGGGAGGGGATTGGATAACCGGTCACTCCCCCGCAGCTGCGACGCGGCGTCGCAGACGGCCAATAGGCCGAACCTTCGACCCCGGGACGCGGCGTCCCGGCTGCGGGAAATTGGCGGTACATCATTCCACAGCAGTTTTTTCGAGTACAGTACATACAACAATCGCTTATATAAGCCATAAAGAGGGGATAAAGGTATATTCAGAACATAGTGAATAAAATTCGTCTAATAACTTTTATCCACATCGCTGTGCATATCTTGGAGCAGACGAGAATCACCTGTATTTTGTATCTTTCCTCTTCTGTTTGCGGATAAATTGATGAGAGGGGAGAGAAGTAAGCGAAATAGTGAATAACGCACAATGTATCTTGTGCGTTATAAAATAACAGGGGTATCACATCGCCTCCATCTCCATGATCGCAATGTTGGCTCCGATCTTCGGCAATGTGTACGCCCACGGCGGCCAGAGATTTATTTCCACTTTCGATACCTCCGGTAAGTTCTTGATTACCCGATAGGCTTCCGAGGATGTCTTCCCTGCCACACTGTCCCGGATGAACTTCCCGAACTTCGCCCCGCTCGGTGTTATCGGGTTCAGAACATAACGCTGGTTATACGTCAAATCAGCGGTGATCTTGACCCACAGGAGATCGTCATCCCAAGGCGCGATGACGTGGATGTTCACGTTCTCTTTCGTAAGCGAACCGGGGACCACCATGCGCTCAGCGGGAACCCGCTTGAGGATTTCCTCTTTCAGGAGCTCCAGGAGCTCGTTCTCATCGTAAAGAATCACGGTGTATTCGATGCTCCCTCGAACCGGTATGGAAGTGACATTCTGGCCGATGAACGACTCCGAGAGTGAGAAGTCTCTGAATAAAACTTTTGTCAGCTCATCGTACTTAAGCTGCACGAAGTGCGTGCCGTTGAGATTGTTGAAGTTGATGCGCTCTTCCTCCACTTGCTGCTTCGCCACCATGAGAAGTTCCTGCTCGAGGCGATGGCGCGCCCCCGGATGATTCGCCGACCCCTCGACATCTTCTTTGGTCAGCAAGTTCACGTAGGACGTCGCGCCGCCCTGAGCAGGCTTCCCGTTTCTGGCGTACACCAGGCTGCGCTCCTTCTCCGTCAGCCCCGGAAAATCCCACTTGATCATCGCCGGAACATTCCCGCGCTGCCCCAGCACTTCGCCGTACTGATCGAGAGGATCGGCCACAGCAGCAATCTCCTGCTTGGAATGCGGCTCCAGAATCACATCGCTCTGCAGTCGGAATCGCATCCCCGCCTGGTTCACAAGCCTCGTTTTCTTCCGCAACGAATACCGTTCATCCGAGTCGTTGAAGACGGTCACCATCATGCGTGCATTCGTTCCAGTGAAATTCTTACTGATCTGGTCGTAGGTAATGGTGCGATCGAACTTCACCGTCAGCCGCTGGAGCGGCAGCACACGCACACGCTCGCCGGGAACCGGAAGGACCGCGCCGGACGCGCGGAGATAGACATTCGTCGTGAAATTCTCGGTCTCCTGATTGGGCCAGATGCGGATCTCGGCCGAGGGAAGGAGACGGAAGAACACGTAGAGGAATGCACCGATGCTCAGGAGGAAGAGCACCCAGATCCTGAGCTTCGGCAGCGAGAGAAGCCCCACACTCTGGAGACGATTTCGGATATCCCGCCGCCAGGAAACGGGGCTGAATGCGCGGAGGGCTTCAGCCGCAGACGCATGGGACCCGAGGAGGAGCTTGATCTGCTTGACGGTGGTCACGGTCTGCCAGCCATGCGATTGAGCGGCATCCAAAACACGTTGATCCTTCGTGGCCAGCACGAGACGGCGATCAGAATGGAGGGCGCGCGCTTCCAGAAGGAATCCCCCGAGTTCCTTGTCCGGAAGATGATCCAGTGCCTGCCCCGGGACAACGAGGAGAAACGGGCCGGCCGTCCGGCGAACGATCCCGAGGAGCACCGGACCGGAGGCCTGCTCCTGCACAATGGAAACGGTGAATGTCGCCTCTGTTTCAGGCATGGCCGCAATTATAGAGTAAGACACATCCTACTCACTACTCACTACAAACTACTCACTTCTTCTCCAGCACCTTCAAGGACTCGAACTTCTTCCCCCCGATGAACTCCAGCATCGCCCCTCCGCCCATGCTCACGAACGTGTATTTCGAGAGCGGATAACCGTACTTGAGGTGGAAATCGATGGTATCCCCTCCTCCAAGAATACTGATCGCTCCCGCCTTCGTCGCCCGGGCGACGGCTTCCGCCACGCGTTTGCTTGCGTGCGAGAAGCGGTTGTACTCGTAAACGCCGAGCGGACCGTTCCAGACGATCATCTTCGATTGCTCGATCACCTCGCAGAAACGCTGCGCCGTCACCTTGCCGATGTCGAAAATGCACATGTCCCCCTCGAGATCGTCCACCGGGAGATCCACTTTCTCCGCCTTCTCATCGAGCGCGGTGGCGACGACGACGTCGCGGGGGACGTGAATTCTGGCACGACCATCCTTTTCACTCTCGAGCATGAGTTCCTGCGCCTGCTCCAGCCCCTCTTCATCGTACTTCGACCCGCCGACGGAGAATCCGCGCGCGGCAATGAAGGTGTTCGCAATGCAGCCGCCGAGGAGGATAGAATCGCCTTTCGCGAGGAAGTGCTGGATCACCGGAATCTTCGTTTCCATCTTCGCGCCAGCGACGATGAGCGTGAGCGGCCGCTTCGGTTTGGAAACGACCGCACCCAGGTGCTCCACCTCCTGAGCCAGGTTGAACCCCATGTACGAAGGCAGGAGCCGCGGAACCCCCACCATGCTCGCGTGCTCGCGGTGGCAGTTCGTGAACGCATCGTTCACGTAGACATCGCCGAGAGCGGCAAGCGCCTCGACGAACTTCGGATCGTTCTTCTTCTCCTCCGGATGAAAACGGAGGTTCTCGAGGAGGACGACCTCGCCGGGCTTGGCTTTCAGGATGACGTCCGCTGCTGCTTTCCCGATGCAATCCTTCGCGAAATGCACCATCGTCTTCAGGAGCTTCTCGAGCACCGGAACAAGCGGCTCCTGCGAGAACTGTGGATCGGGACCATCTTTGGGACGCCCCTGGTGCGCAAGCAGAATGAGCACCGCCTTCGCATCCAGAATGAAACGCATGGTTTTCAGGATGGCTTCGATGCGCGTCGTGTCCGCAACTCCCCCATCTTTCATCGGCACGTCAAACCCCGCGCGGAGCAACACACGCTTCCCCTGGAGCTTCGCCTCATCGAGCGTGCGGTACTGCGGCATCGGCTTCAGTCTAATTCACCTTACACCCAGAGAGCCAGCAAATTTTCCATCGGCCACTCCCCTCCCCTCTTTCCCACGAGGTGTCCGGTGAGCACGCCTCCGTCGTTCACGACGGTATCCACCCTCCCGCCTTTTCTCGCCGAGGGAGCGAGGTGATCCAGCAAATCACAAACGGGAAGCTGGAGGGAGACATCAAGCAGGTAGCCGCGCCGTCCGTGGAGGAACATCTCGGAGAGCTTAAGCTCCAGATCCACGCGCGACAGAGTCCGATAGAAATCGAAGAACCCGTCGATCCCGCGCGAGGCGAGGAGCGCGTTCCAGCGTTTGCGCGCATCGTGCCGGCAGCGGGGCCCCAGGAGACCGAGGACGATCCGTGACATGCTACAATTGTAGTGATGCTCGCCGCCGCCGCCACGGTGTTCGCCGTGACATGGCTCTCCTACGCCGTCGCACTCAGAGCGTACCGGCGATTCCGTCTGCTGGATTTTCCCGAACGCTACGCGCTCAAGCGTACGGAGCGCCTCCCCTACCCGACCGGTCTCGTCGCGGTCGCGGTGTTCGTCTGCGCCATGGCGGTGCTCCTCCCCTTCCGGGAGAAGGAACTCGGCCTGCTCGCCGCAGTGGCCATCCTCGCGATCACGAGCTTCATCGATGACCGCACTCCCCTCCCCTCCTGGGTCCGCCTCTGCGTCCAGATCGCCGTCGCGGTCATTCTCTTCGTCACGGGCTCACGCATCTACTCGATCACGAATCCGCTCGGCGGCGTGCTCAAGCTGGACTCCGTTTCCCTCTACACCGCGTTCTTCGGCTCTCTGCCCGTCCTGAGCGGCCTCTTTACTCTCGGCTGGCTCCTCCTGACGATCAACGCACTCAACTGGCTGGACGGCGTGAGCGGACAGGTGAGCGTCCTCTCCACCATCGGCTTCCTGATGCTCGGCTTTCTCGCGTTCTTCCGGAACGGGGAGACGGAAATCGCGCTCATCGCCTTCATCCTCGCCGCAATCGCGGGGGCGGGGGCGCTGTTCGATTTCCCACCGCCGAAGATGCTGATCGGCGACACCGGTTCCATGTTCTTCGGCCTCATGCTGGGCCTCCTCAGCATCTACCACGGCGGCAAGGTGGCGACGGCGTTCCTCGCGCTCGGCCTTCCCCTGCTCGACGCGCTCTTCGTCGTGCTTGGGAGGATCGCGCGGGGCCACTCGCCCTTCCGCGGAGGACAGGACCATCTCCACCACCGGCTGCTGCGCTATGGGTGGACGGAACGGCAAATCGTCGCCCTCACCGCCATCGTCGGCATGACGTTCGGAGTTGCCGCGTTGTTCCTCTCGACACCGGGCAAGGGTATAGCTGCGCTTCTCCTCGTCGCGGTGGTTCTGACCCTCAGACTCCTGGCAGGATCTCCTACCGCTCGAACACCATCGGAGCGCTCACAGTCACAAACGCCCCGCGCGTAGCGATGAAGAGCGTCTTGCTGCCGCGCGCGAGCACGTTCACGGTGGCGACGCCGTTCACGAAGTCGAGAGAGGAGAGTTCTTTCGGCCGGATTTCCGCTTCCCCGAACTCCGGGATGACGAAGAGCCTCCCCTTAAACGACGGCGAGAGCACCGTATTCCCGTCCTGATCGAGCGCCGTGATCTGCACGCGCTGCCATGTATGGGTGAGCTTCCCGGAATTTTCGATGACAAGCCGACTGACGTCCGTATTGGAACCTGCGATGACCGGCACGGACACTGTTTCCCCTGCCGCAGCGGTTTTCACCTCCGAAACCTGCCCCGTCTCCGGCGTCCGCGCAGCCGGAGCATTGGCCACAGGAACCGGAGAGGTTGCCTGCCGGAGGCTGAAGCGCATGAGTCGCGCCTTCAGACGTTCCGCCCGGAGGACCCGCTGCCGCTCACCCGGAGACTGCGTGACGATGACGGGCGAGGGCAGCTTCGACACCACAGCGCTGCGCACAATGGTCGGCGTGTAACGCTCGTACTGCTGTACGAAGAGCATCGGGCTCAGAGTGTAGAGATCGCCGCGCTCCTGATGGAGACCGGCGTTGATCGCCTCGGTGAAGGACAGATTTGCCAATCGCGCCTCGTCGCTCGTGAACGGCCAGTACGGATGGAACGGGGCAGAGCTCTTGTCGATCTGGAAGTGGAGGTGAGAGCCGCTCACGAAACCGGTCTTCCCGCTCGTCGCGATCTGTTCGCCCTTGTACACGACCTGTCCCTCGGCGACGAGGACGGCGTCGAGGTGGGCGTAGATCGAATACACGGTCGTCGTTTTCTCCGGCTGATCGGTGTCCGGGACGTTCGGATGGCGGATCACGATATGATGGCCGTACCCCGTTTCCTGCAGGCTCACCTTCTCGACGATCCCGTTCGCGATGGAGACGATGGGCGTACCGACGGGCACGCGGATATCGATACCCACGTGGCTCCCTCCCTGATCCTCCCCGGTAATGTAGTTCCCGAGATTCCCGATGCTGTACACGGAACGAGCCAGGGTGTTTCCCGCGGCTGCCTGGAGTTCTTTGGGATCATACGTCGGAAGAGGAATGAGCACATTCTGCGGGACGAGGCGGTACGTATGAAGCTTTGGATCACCGCCGTACTGCGCCCAGCGGGCAAAGTCAGGGACTTTGTCAATAGGCGGAACCGTGCCGACGAAGGCGATTGCCGCATCATCCTCCTTGCCAAGAACGGACTTCCAGAAAACATACCAGCCGTGCTGGCCGACCATGTTTCCGACGACGAAAGCGAAGAGGGAAAGCGAGGCAATGATGAAAGAGAGCTTCTGCCGCGCGATGCGCAGCACGCTCGGCTTCTTCAATTTGTAGAGTGCCTGTACGCGGAATCCCAGACGAGAGAGTGACATGGCCACGTGGTAGGATGGATCTTGGCTTTGCGCCTTGTTGTATCCTCATATATCATATTATATTTTGTTAAAAATGTCAATGGATGACCGATGCATCATGAGGGCTGGGACAAGCGAAAAAATGCGCAGAAGTGCCGGTTTTTTGGCTCAGAGCCTGTATCGGGAACCCATCACCATTACGCTCATCGGGGAATTGGGGGCAGGAAAAACGACGTTCGCACAAGGGTTTGCCGCCGGTCTGGGCCAGAAAGAACGCGTCGTGAGCCCCTCGTTCGCCCTCGAGCAGCAGTACGGGAAACGGCTCGTCCACATCGACCTCTACCGGCTCAAAGAAACGCAGGCCAGGGACATGCTCCATCACTCGGAGGACTTCCGCGGCATCCGCCTCATCGAGTGGGCGAACCGCGCGAAAGGAGCGGATCTCCATGAGGACATCCGCATCACCATCACCGAGCTCCCGGAGGAACGCGGTACCCGTCTGATCGCCATCGAGTTCTTGGACATCGCGCTCCCTTCCCTGAAGGAAATTCAAGCATGGCGCAGGGAAGTCTCGCTCCCCGAACACATTGTGCGGCATAACGACGTCGTCGCGGAGGTCTGTGAAAAACTCACGGACAACCTCTGGAAATGCGGCACCGTCGTCCGGAGGAACGCGCTCATCGCCGCAGCGCGAACACATGATCTGCTGCGTTTCGTGGACTTCCGCACGCAGGACATGGATGCCACGCGTGAACAGAACGCACTGTGGGAGGATCTCCGGAAACACTATCCGAAGGATCACGAGGGAGCCGCGTGCCAGTTTCTCTCCGAGCGCGGGTATCCCGAGATCGGCGAGATCGTGCGCACGCACCGGGGACACTCGGAAGATGGAACCAGGCAACCGAAAACCATCGAGCAGCTCGTCCTCTCCTACGCAGATAAACGCGTGATGCTCGATAGAATCGTCACGCTCGACGAACGGTTCGAGTACTTCGCGCAGCGCTACGCCGGCGGCAAGACCACACCGTTCGCGAAGGCCTGGTACGCGAAAGTACGGGCAACGGAGAAATCGCTCTTCCCGGATGGTCCTCCGCTGCTCTAGAGCCTGAGCACCAGTTCCTGCTGCAACACCCGCAGCAAATCCACCTCGTGTTTGTAATAGAGCACGGCAGCAAGCCCGAGGAGGAAGAGACACACCCACACGGTGATCAGCGACCAGCGATGGATCCGGAGCAGCGGTTTCTTCAGATCGGGATGCGGCGTATACAGGTACATCCGGAAATTCGAGTAGAGGTAAAACGTGCGCTCAAGGATCTCGATCTTCGGCACGATGGTTCCGATGGCGCGCGCAATCGTAAGCTCAGAACGGAGGACGCCGCTGAGCGCGGCCAGAGCAAACGTGTGGTTTAAGTACACCGCGAACGTGAGCGCGAGGAGGAAGAGCGCGATGTCCACGATGCTCTCGAAGAGAACCGCTCTCCACGTCATCATCCATCCGTAGCGATGGAAATCGCGGTATTTCACTATGTCGAGACAGATGTGCGCGATGATCAGCACGAGGAAGAATCCGAGGTTGAAGATCGCGGCAGCGAGGAATGTGCCGACGAGATACGCCGCATGGAACGCGGGGATATCGTCGTGTTCGTGCGCGAAGAGGCGAAAGCGATGGATGATCGTCTGCATGTTGTTTGTCTTTTTGTCATTATAACAGTATTCGAAAAAATGTGCAACTCCTGCGTTCCGCTCACTACCTGCAACATTCACCAGCGGCATCAGCGGAATAAATTCTGTTCACGGTTGATTGTGATCGGGTATCTACCCGCGGTCGACGAGTCTCTGCCGTGATCAACAAACGCAGGTCGGAGACCTGCTCCCAAGGTAAAAAAAATCTTTGGGAGCGCCTCTCCGAGGCGCGGTACTGTCGTAGGTAGACACCTGCTCCCGTAGATGGAAGTGATTCATAAGACCGAAGAAATCCAAGCTGCAAAGTCAGTGAGCACTTATCTGCGTTATTCGTGAGATGTTGCCGCGAGCTTTCCGTACTCCTCCGCGAGATCGCGCGCCGAGACAAGGAGAACCTGCCACACGTCGGGCTTCGAAACGGGATACCACAAGACGCCATCTGTCGGCACAGAATCAGCGATAAGGTCTTCCTTGCTCTCCTCGATAACCAAAGGGGGTGGTGTAGGGAAAGTGTTCCAGAGCTCGCCCCCTCCTGTGAAATCCCGCGGAAGAGAATTCCATTGTTGGGTCGAAGCGTAGGCGAGACCAAGCTCTTTGAGATCTTCCCTCGTGAGCTGTTCTTGCCGCGCGAGTCGATCGTAGATGACTTTCCAGTGATAATTCACGGCACCATACCGACGGTACACGTGCCGCGTGCTCATCCAGCCGGCAATGGCTTTGCAGGTAATTTGTTCGGCGGAACGTACGGGAAAATGGGCAAGAGCCAGTGCGCGACTCCGTTCGGTAGGAAGATGCTCCCCCTCTACAGAAAGAACATGATGCGATCCGACAACGAGCCGTTGAACGTCACGCAGAACAGAACGAGGGAGCGCGACCTTCCACCACTGGGGATCTTCGCGTGTCCTGCGGTAGGTAATCCTCTTCAGGACATGCGGCTCATGCTCATCGTCACTCGGAAGAGGAACATATCCCCGCCAGGGAATGAGGAGCACTCCGGCATCACCCTCCTCCTTCAGAGCATCCTGAACACTCTGTGCGCCGGGGGCGACGAGGAACTCATCGGCATCGAGCGGCAACACCCAATCGGGGGAATCGTGCTGCACAACCTCGCGCGCAATATCCGTATAGATCTTCGCCTGATCGTACGAAAAATCGCTGATGGAACGCACATCCACCGGCAAGCCTTCCGCTTTCAGCGCTTCGAGAATTTCCAGGGAGTTGTCCTGGCTCCGATGATCCACGATCACCATCCGATGAACGAATGCCGCATGATGACGGACGAACGCCTCCAGAATATCGCTTTCATTCCGCACCACGCTGAAAGAAATTATCTTCATAAGTTCGGTGAATTTATCTTAGCATGCTCTTTCCGGCGCCCAGCACCTCCCGAACTTTCTTCAGCCTCTCTCTCACCTCCTGCTCGAACCCACGATCCGTCGGCTCGTAAAACGGCCGGCTCTTGCGGAGTTCTTTGGGCAGGTAGCTCCCGGCCACGATACCTCCGGCATGGTCGTGGGGATACCGGTACCCGACTCCGTAGCCGTGCGCCTCGCGCATCGCCTTCACCGGCGCATTCCTGAGATGCATCGGCACTTCGAGCGACGGCGACGTCTCCACCGCTTCCTTGGCCAGATCCTTCGCCACCTTCACCGCATTGCTCTTCGGAGCCTGCGCCAGATACACGCAGGCATGCGCAAGGAAGAACTCCCCTTCCGGGAAGCCGACCATCTCGAACGCCTGCCATGCGGAGACGACGAGCTGCAACGCGCGGGGATCGGCGTTGCCGACGTCCTCACTCGCGAAGATCGTCATCCTGCGGAACAGGAAACCCGGATCCTCGCCGCTCTTCACCATCTTGAAGAGCCAGAAGAGCGCGGCGTCCACGTCGCTGCCGCGCATGCTCTTGATGAAGGCGGAAATCGTATCGTAGTGATCCTCACCGCTCCTGTCGTAACGCTTGTATCTCTCTTGAAGCAGTGCTTCCGCCTGTTCGCGGGAAATCTTCGCGCCGATCGTGATGCAGGCAAGCTCGAGGAGATTCAGGGCAATGCGCGCATCCCCGCTGGAGACGCTCGCGATGTGCTGCAGCGCTTCCTTCGAGACCTTCACTTTCCCCGCATAGCCGTCGTCATGCCGTATCGCCCGTTCGAGGATGGCTACCAGCTCATCCTCCGAATGCGGCGTGAGCAGGAACACTTGGGACCGGGAGAGCAGAGCGCTGTTCACGGAGAAATACGGATTCTCGGCAGTGGCTCCGACCAGCACCACGATCCCGCTCTCGACCGACGGCAGGAGCGCGTCCTGTTGGGACTTGTTGAAACGATGGATTTCGTCGATGAACAGAACCGTGCGCTGATTGAAAGAAGTTTTCAGTCTCTCGGCCTCGGCGCACACTTCCTTGATGTCCTTGACTCCACTCGTCACCGCATTCAACCGGACGAAGTGCGCTTTCGTCGTCTCCGCGATGATCGCGGCGAGCGTCGTCTTCCCGGTTCCCGGAGGTCCGGCGAGGATCACCGACGTCAGGGCATCCGCTTCGATCAGTTTTCTCAGCACCGTCCCCTCCCCTAAGGTCTTCGTCTGACCGATGAAATCGGAGAGTGTCTGTGGTCGCAGCCGGTACGCGAGCGGTGCGTGTGGGTCCGTTTTTTGCGCCATTAGATGCGGGGATAAAAGCATACCCCGTAATCTCCTTGCGTGTGAAGAAAAAGTGGCTTAGGTTAATTCTATGGCTACGTACAGAAAACTTACCGTCAATGCAAAATTCAGTGAACCACCGATTGTCAGCAAATTGTTTGAAGGTACTCTGTCAGGCACGGACTATTTGGGCCAATTCGGTTATGATCGAACGGAGAAGCCAACCCCAGATACTGTTTTGGCAGTTGTAAGAATTTCTGATAGAAGCATTCAACGTGTCCGAGCGCAAATCGAGGCAAATTTCAGACAAGCGGGAGCAACGGACATTTCCTTCGAAGAAGAACCCCTTGAAAGCGTCACAACTTGAACGGATTGAAGTTGGTGTCACGGTCGTAATAGTCCTCCTTTTCCGCACGCTTCAAAAAGGCGACGATTTTGTATGTTGCCGGAGTGAAGATCGCCTCTATGCCAACCTTAAATATATAATTGGCGACGATCAGGCTCAGCGCGATCGACCAGGGAAAAACTCCGAAGGAACACGCAACCACCATGAAGATGATGGTATCCACTCCCTCCCCCACGATCGTCGACCCGATCGTCCGCGTCCAGAGCCATTTACCGGAAGTCCAGATTTTCATTTTCGCCAGTACGTAGGAATTCGAAAACTCGCCGAGGACGTATCCGAGGATGCTCGCAACGATGATCCCGCCGCTACTGACGCCACCGAGAATCGCGGCGTACGCATTGTCTCCGGCATACCCCTGCCACGTCGCCTCGCCCGGAAGTTTCTGAATGACGAGGAAACAAAGACTCATGAGGAGCGCCGCAGCGAAACCGGTCCAGATGACCTTCCGGCTTCGGCCATACCCATAGACTTCGGTAAGGATGTCACCGAAGATATAACTCAAAGGGAAGAGAAGCGTCCCCGCATCGAAGCTCAAGCGTAAGCCCAGAATCGACACTCCCCAATCGACGATCTTCGCCGACGAAGCGACATTGGAAATCAGCAGAACGGCCACGAACGCGGCCATGATGAGATCGAAGTAGCGGTAGGAACGCATAGTGAAAGTTTACCATGGGATAAATAAGTGGTATTCACATAAATAATCCTGCGCCGCGGCCATGGATGACCGCTGCTGATCGGGCATGATTTTCTTCCACATCAGCAGCACCCCTCCGGGGGTGCGGCGATCCCTCTAGTCCGTAAGTGAAATTTTTGCTGTATCCTACGTATGTTCGGGGCGTAGCTCAGTTGGCTAGAGTGCCTGCTTTGGGAGCAGGAGGTCGCGCGTTCGAGTCGCGCCGCCCCGACCACATTCTTCACACTGTTTCCTATGCCTCCCTTCTCCAACATCCAGCCCCTCACCGTCATCTTCTGCGTCGTGACGTATATGATGATGCCAAAGCCGTAATGCTGCATCTCTCCAGGTTCTGCAGGCACACATTCCCCCTCGCGCTCGCCCTCTGGTCGCTCCCGCTCACCTCGAACGCGCAAGTGCTCGAGGTCCGTCCGACGCTGGTGGATAACTCGAGCATGGTCGAACAGGCGCTCCGGGAGAACACTGCCCGCACGTCCACGGTTCTGGAAGGCAACGGCTCTCTGCTCCAGATCACCTATCGGAGCAGCGAACCCATCGAGGTTTACCTCGTCCCTCTCGCCGCAGAGAAGAGCTTCGTCCCGACGGACTACGTGCGCTTCACTCTGCCGATAACGCAGGAGAGCACGGTCAATATCGATCTGACCGTTTCGCCGGGCTGGTCACCCGGAAATCACCGCTACTACTTAAGTCTCCTCAGCCGGACGGAGAACGCGGACGCTGCCTTCGTCAGAGTGCAGTTCCTCCCCGCGTCCGCGGGCCAGACCTTGAAAGCGCTGGTACGTCACATATTCACTCCCGAGCCGTACACCCCCTCGAGCTACCACGTGCTCCGCGGTT
>Ga0265292_1001550_pt1 | contig 19743 bp, 23 predicted proteins | sample Munlanlewell296A_FD_189080 | JGI IMG/M metagenome (GOLD analysis project Ga0265292, IMG submission 189080) | Leachate microbial communities from a municipal landfill in Southern Ontario, Canada - Leachate well 296A | ecosystem: Engineered > Solid waste > Landfill > Unclassified | place: Canada... | reverse complement strand
ATATGAATAGTCAAGCTTTTAATAAAGCAAAATTGCCAGATTCGCCAGGAGTATATTTCTTCAGAAAAGGAAATAAGATTTTGTATATAGGAAAGGCGACTTCGCTTAAGGATAGGGTGAAGAGTTATTTTGCTAATGATCTTATCGCTACCAGAGGACCACTTTTGGTAGATATGGTTTTTAATGCAGATAAGATTGCTTTTGAACAAACAGATTCTGTTCTTGAAGCCTTAATTCTTGAAGCCGAGCTTATTAAGAAATACCAGCCAAAATATAATACTAAAGAAAAAGACAATAAAAGTTTTAATTATATTGTCCTTACGAAGGAAAAATTTCCTAGAGTTTTAATAGAAAGAGGAAGAAACTTGGAAATGATTGAGGATAAAGAGTTTAAAATTCAAAACAAATTTGGACCTTTTACAAATAACACGCAACTTAAAGAAGCAGTAAAAATAATACGTAAAATTTTCCCATTTCGTGATCGCTGCCTTACATTTATTGCACTTGATACTCATAGCACGATAAGAACGCGGTCGCGTTCTTATCGTGCCATGGGGAAACCATGTTTTAATTATCAAATAGGACTTTGCCCTGGGGTTTGTGTCGGCTTGATTACAGAGAAAGAATATTCAAAAATAATTAAAAATATTAAATTATTTTTTGAAGGCAAGAAAAAACAAATAATAAAAAAACTCGAAAAAGAAATGTTGGCTTTTGCCAAAGCAAGAGAGTTTGAAAAGGCCGATAAAATTAAAAGAACTATTTTTGCTTTGAATCATATTCAAGATGTGGCGCTTATTAAGAATGAGAGTCTTTCTGGGAAAAGGTTGAATTTTGATGAAGAAAAGGATTTACGCATTGAAGCCTATGACGTTGCTCATATTAGTGGTGAAGCGAACGTCGGTGTAATGGTCGTCTTGGAAAATGGTGAGCCAGCAAAAAACGAATACAGAAAGTTTAAAATAAAAGAAAGTAAACAAAATGATGTTGCCGGACTTAAAGAAATATTGAAAAGAAGATTAACTCACGGAGAATGGTCTTTTCCGCAGATTATTGTTGTAGATGGAGGAAAAGCCCAGATAAGAATAGCGAGAGAAGTATTAAAGAAGTTTGATTTAGATATCCACGTCGTTTCTGTTTTAAAAAACGAATTCCACAAACCAAAAGCAGTGTTGGGAGAAAAAATTATTTCTTCAAAATATTCCGATCAAATACTTTTGGCAAATAGTGAGGCACATAGATTTGCGATTAAATATCATAGAAGTTTGAGAGACAAAGTGATATAATTTTAGTATGCGAAGAATTAAAGTTGCTATTTTGCGTGGCGGGCCAAGTGGTGAACACGATGTCTCAATGAAGACGGGTAAATCTGTAATTGAAAATTTACCAAGTAAATATATTCCTATTGATATTTATATAGATAAACAAGGTATCTGGCATTCTGAGGGTGTACCTGTAAGATCAGAAAAAGTTTTGACAGATGTGGATGTCGTCTTCAATGCAATGCACGGAGCTTATGGGGAGGACGGTGTTGTCCAACAGCTTTTAGAACATTTTAAAGTTCCTTTTACCGGATCTGGTGCTTTGGCTTCCGCAATAGGTATGAATAAATTACTTGCAAAAGAAATTTTTAAAAAGCAGGGGATTAAAAGTCCAATATATAAAGTTGTTAGAAGAGGAATCGATATAAAGAGTTTTTCAAAAGATCTTTTCAAATCTTTCCCTATACCTGCTGTCATAAAGCCAAACAATAGTGGATCTTCTCTTGGTATAAGTATTGCAAAAAATATTTCTGAGATAAAAAAGGGGATTGAGGAAGCTTTTAAGTACTCAGATATTGTTTTGATTGAAGAATTTATAAATGGTAAGGAGGCAACATGTGGTGTGGTAGAAGGTTTGCGTGGAGTAGATTCATACCCCCTTTTACCAATAGAAATACGTAAACCGAAAGAAGCTAGTTTCTTTGATTTTAATTCAAAATACACTGGTGTTTCCGAAGAAATTTGTCCTGGTAATTTTAGTGAATCGGAAAATAAACTCATTCAACAAATGGCGATTGATGCACACAAAGCTATTGGACTCAGACATTATTCTCGTTCTGATTTTATTGTTTCTCCAAAAAGAGGGATTTACATATTGGAGGTAAACACTTTGCCTGGCCTTACAAACGAATCACTTCTACCAAAATCTTTGAAGGCGATAGGGTATTCATTCCCACAATTTTTAGATCATTTGATAATGAGAGCGATAAGCGGGAGGTAGAAAATAATATTTATGTAGTTATGATAATTTCAGACAGAGAACGTCAGGCACCAATTAAAATTGAAGAGGCAGAACCAAGTCATTTAGCAAGATATGATTTTGCTTTAAATTATATAAATGATATCGATAAGGTTTTAGATATTCCTTGTGGTACTGGTTATGGTACAAAACTTATATCTTCAAAATCTAGTAGTGTTGTTGGTATAGATATTTGTCCTGATGCTATTGAACATGCGAAAGAATTCTTTGATGCTAGTAATATAAGATATATAGTTGCGAATGCTGAAAATTTAAAAGATGTTTTACCCAAAAGTGACTATTTTGATGTAGTAATAAGTTTTGAGGGTATAGAACACTTAAATAATCAAAACTTATTTTTGGATGGAGTAAATAGATTATTAAAAAAGAATGGCACTTTTATTATTTCTACACCGAGAAAGCCACATGGGAGTCCATATCATACCATCGAGTATTCATTGGAAGAATTTGAATTAATTCTCAGTAAATTTTTTATTATAGAAAAGATGTTTGGTCAAATTTATACAGATATATTTGATTTAAAGACAAGAGACGTGAATCCACACTCCTTTAAGAGATTTAACTATATTGCTGTTTGTAGGAAAAGATAGTTTATTTTTCTTGAGTAAGTCCTAGTTCATTTTCTAAATAATCGTAAGAAATTATTTTGTTTCTAATTTTTTCTGTAAAGGTTTCTTTATCTGTAAAATATACCTTTACACCATTATCAATCATTGCTCTTAGTGCTGAATCAAAATGAATTTTATTTTTGGGTTTTACTCTATCTTTTGTTGCCCATTCTCGATCCCACTGTTCTGGGTCAGATGTAAAATTTGAATCAGGTAAAACATAGACTGTTCCTCCGTTATCTAATTCCATGAATTTCTCTTTGTTTGAGATTATAAAATAGTATGACCCGTTATCATATCCTTTACGAGATTCATCATCGTACATTCTAACTAAAAATAGTGTAGCACAGGCAATATCTGGGCTAGCAAATAAAAGTTCACCTTCGTTTGCATTTCTGCGACTTTTTTGTCTTGGCTCAAGTTCTTCAATATCTTTATTCGAAGAGCCATGATAAAACTGTTCTGGTTTTAATTCCATGAATTAATTATAGCATATGCTTTAGACACCTATAGGAATTTTTTTCTATATAAATTTTGTGTATCACGAGTTACTAAGTAGAATTTTAAAAACAGAATCTCGACCATTACATGGTCAGTACCCCGATTGGTTTTTTCTGTTCACTTTGTTCAGAAAAAACTCAATCGGGCTTCGAGTCCTGACGTAAGCAAATACTTTTGCTTACTTAGGGTCCACAGGAAAAACAAAAACCGCTATTAGGCGGTTAAGTTTTTCAGCTGTGGACCTAGTTGGGTCTGATTGGAATCAGATTTATAAGGAATTGGGTCTTTGGTATAGTTTTGGGTTGGAATCGGTCAATAAATTGGCAGCTTTATAGGGTGTGTTTAAGCGATATGGTTTGGAATTTTAATTGATATTAATATTGATATAAGTCGCCCGTAGTTATTTTTTTATGATATAATTCAGTATTATGGATCAAGAGAAGAAAACATTGAATACCGTTCATGAAAATGATTTGAAAAATTTATTAGAAAAATTTGGACTCCTGGGAAAAGTCATTAGTGGTTCAGTAAAGTGTAAATTTTGTGACAAAACAATCACCCTTGATAATTTACACTCAATTTTACCTGAATCTGGTAATTTTAATTTAATCTGTAATAGCTCAGACTGTGTAAATGAACTTATAGTATATCTTAATGAAAAGAAGGTTAAACAAGAAAAGCTATGATCGCACCATCATGGGCAGTATTATTTTGGATGGGTATATCAGGAATTGCATGGGTTCCGATTACTATTTCTATAATAAAAAACCCTGAAAAAGTCCAAAAGTGGGCAAGTATGATTTCAGGGGTTTTTGGTAAGGTTTGGAAAGAGGCAAGTTATTTCGCTATTAAAAATAATATAGAAGGAAATATAAATGAATTTGTTGGAGAATTGAATGATAACACCTCGACTGTTTTTCCGAAAATTTCAATCAAGTGGACAGCAAAAAATAATGAAGAGATAGTTTGGGAGGAAGGAGGAATTATCTTAGTGATGAGAGATAGAGAGCATTCTGGTAAAAATATTGCACATGCGGCGTATTTTTTTGTATCAGAGTTAATGCTCAAAAAAGCAAAATTACATTTATCAAAAACACAAAAAACGTGCATTGATTTATACGCAACTCAAAAAATCATGCAAAAGCAAGGTAATTCATATTCTGAACAGTTTATGAGCAGTTATTTTGTTCCAGAGATTCAAAAAGATGTGCATGGAAAAATAGGTGAATATATTAAAAAATTTACTAATTTAGATAGAAGCGGTCTTTTTTTTCCGGTTTTTATACAGGAGTTAAATCATTTAGGAAATAAGGTTTTTTTAGAAAAACTTAATCAGGATATTATTCTTGAGGCAGATTCTCTGATTGATTTCTTAGAAGCATTTTCTGATCGAGAAGTTGGAGATATGACAGTACCTGATTGCTTCCACGGGAAGTATTTAAGATGTTCAATAAGAATCGTTGCTTCTACAAAGTCTAGGATAAATGATAAAGTAGATTCACACAAAAAAAGGATTGGAGATGTCATTTCTGGTGGGTTTGAAGATATTTATATTATAGGTAGTAATGAAAAGGCAAACTCAATTTTTATTGAAAAAGTTATTAAATCAGTATTGGCAGATAATCCAAACGTTAAGTTAGTAAAAAGATATGCCTATGAGAGCGAAATAAAAATTAAAGGAAAAAGGATTAGGGTAGATACATCTCTTTCTCATTTGGTAAATTCTGAAGCTATAAAGTATATATATACGGCAGAAGAGATGAGTGAGATTAGGTCCGAAATATTTTATGAAAATTGTTAGCTATTGAAATAAATTATTTGTTTTCTGTTACAAAACTATAAATATCTTTAGCTAAGTTTACTGCTAGCTGAGAGACCTCCTCTTTTGTTATACCATCTATGGTTTTTTTACAAAAATCAACTTTATTTTTAATTGTTCCAGACTCTGTTTTATATCCACCTTTTCGAGTTGTAATTTGATGATTAAATATTTTTTTATAATTTTTTATTAAAAATGTTCTTCCCAAGGTAATTCAAAATCATCAACGTATTCTGTCACTTTTACATTTTTTCTTTGGTGTTTTTCATTCATAACTTTTATTATCTTTTCTACTAGCATTTCAGCAATAATTTTTCTTTTTTCTGTAAAAACTTGGTATTCATCAGACTCAAGATCTTTTTTTTCATCTTGTATATGGATTCTGTTTCTTACATTTTTAATCTCATATAAAAAATCGTAAAATTTTGTATCTTTCATTTCAAAAAAATCATGATCTTTAGCACATTTTATATATTTTCCCAATCTATCAATTTTGTTACCTTTAACATATTCAACAACACTATCGAGAAGGCTCGGAACACCCTCTAGAGTAAAAGTCTTTATGCGTTTGTGGAAATCAAATAATATGGCCTCTATAATTGAAGCTAAGATGAGTGTAATTGGTTTACAGAGCAGAAGTTTTTCTTGTTCAGTTGCAACACTAAAATAATTATAGAGTAAAGACAATATTCTTAGGTTATGGTTTATATTGTCGCCAATTTTAAATTCACCTATAAAATCATTTTTAATTTTAAACATTTTTTATTCTTTTTAAAAAATTGTTAAGTATTAATAAAATTTTATTTCTTCTGTGTTCTTCTTTAGAGTCTTTGTTATATGTATTTTCAAGAAGGTTAAGCTGTTTAATATATCTAAGTATGTTTTCTTCCTTAAACGTATAAGCAAATTTAGAAAAAACCTTAGTCATTGACTCAACCATTTCTAATGTTTTTTCTTCTTCAATTCTGTTCATCTCATCTATTATTTTCATCTGGTTTGCCTCGTTATCAGAGTTATCGTTATAACTACCACTAAAAGATTTTAATCTGCCAATAAAACCAAAGGTCCATGGTTTTTCTATGATATATTTCATTTTACTGTCTGGATCGTATGGAGAAATAGTTATAATTAGAATAGTTGCCCACCATATTGGATCAACCTCTGGAAAAAGCTCCATAGAGGCTTGATCAAGCGCTCTGTCAAATTCTTTATTGCTTGGATTAGAAATTCTATCAGACGCCCATCGTAAAAAGTTATTTAAGGTAATTCTTTGAAAAATATCGGTTACTAACGTGTTTGATTTAATTTTCCATTCATCTGGGAAACAGGTTTTTTCCCAAATTTGGTACCTACTTGGAGAACCATCGAAAAGATCAAAGAAATCTTTGTAAAATATATTCATTAAATGTTCTATATAATAACGTTCGTCATCAATTTTAATTATAACTTTTGTTTCTGTGTATTTTTTTGTGTGTTTATTTAAACTATCAAAAAGATTAAAAATACCCATTGTATTTTCTGTTAATAATCTTTTTTCTATATCTACAATAATACCATCTAATTGATTAAGGATTTGATAATAGTATGACCACTTATCAAGTTTTTTTGCCCCGTCTTTTAACAAAAGTAAATCTTTTTTCCAAATCTGTACATGCCACTCAAGTATTTTTGGTAATGCGTTGTATGACAAAAAGAAAGTCGATCTTATATTTATATTCTTTTTAAAGTCTCCAATAATTTTAAGAGAAATTTTTAAGTCCGGTGTTTCTATTTTATTAAAAAGTTCTTCTAGTTTAATTGAATATATCTCAAAAAAATCATTTTCATTACTTCCATTTATTTTTTCATTTACCCAGACAGAGTTCCAAGATTCTTCTATATCTTTTTTATCAGTTATTTTTTTTAAGAAATCAAACCTAAGTGGAAATTTATTTCCTTTAAGCCAGTTGTAGGACAAAGATAATATTTGAATAAGAAAAAAAGTACCGACTCCCCATAATACTAATTCAGTAAACCTTAAGAATATTGAAGAGTTCTCCCAAAACAAAAAAGGCACAAAAATTAAGCCAATATAAATCGGAAGACTACTTGCTTGAATTATATGATCTAAGACCAAATGGTTATCTAATTCTTTGAAGTCTTTGTCTAGTGAAAAAATCGCTATCGCCACAGGAATAAGTATGGTTAGACCAGCCATTCCAATATTTTGGGCAAGCGCCGGGAGGTCATTATTGTAAAGTAAAGATAATAGCAAGTGCATTGAATATAAATAATTTTACCTAATGCTATACCTTTTTATAATAAAATCAAATCACTTTATGAACTGAAAACAGCTCATTAAAATGTTATAATACAGTTATGAAAACCCTTAGTACTAATAGATTAGCTGGGTCACATTACTACAGAGAGATACTTCATGAATATAACCAGCAACTTAAACTGAGTGGCAAGGTGAATAATCTAAAATTTTACCGGGAAGTGATATTACCGTTGATACCAAACTATCATATTCAGAGTTGGTATCAGTTTCTCCATAGATTCAAAGCTCCAGCCGATTTTGTTTTGGCTGAAGCTAGAAATCTAAGTATAAAAGATCAATTAAAAAAAGAAAAAAATAAACTACATGTCACACTCTTAAGTAATGAAACTGCTACTAGTCTTGGAATCCAAAGAGCTTTAAACATAGCAGCTGATCGATTAATAGAGATAATGGAAAATCCTCAGCTTATGTCTGCTAAAGATGCAGTAGATCTTTTATTTAAGGCAATGAAGGCTCAGGATTCAAGAATTCATGCTATTGGAAAGATCCGTGAAGATAATAGAAAAGAGGATATGTTTGAGAGAGTTTTTTCGGAGGTTGCTTATAGCGATAAATAATTAATAATTTGTTCTTGTAAAAAAATCAATAAGATTAAAACTAAAAAAATACATGGATATTGATTGTGATACTATAATTAACATTAATAAACACAAACTAAATCCCCATATGAAGTTTCTGTCGTTAGGAAGATCTTTATCTACATAAGGATGAATAACTCTATATATTGATGAGGTTAATATTATTAGGAGTATGGCAGTCATTAATATATCAACAAATAGATATTTAAATTCGAACCATCCTTCAAAAAATATTCTCTTGATACAAATATATAAAACATAAGAGGAAAAGGTCATAAGATAAGACCAAAATATTGGTCTCCCATATTTCCCAATTTTTTGGAAAGTTTCTGTTTTCATATCTTATTAAAATAAGCTGATATGGAGGATAGCAAAAAGCTCCCCGCCAGTAATGGTCCGAAGACCACCCATGCCAGTTTCCTGACATGACCGTTCAAAGTGCTCTGACGAAGAGCTTTTTACTTTGAACGGTTTTTGGGCCATATCTTATATTGCTACAAGGGTTAGGCCACTATTATTAAGTTGTAGTTTATATATTATCATAAGTTAAAATTATCCACCATTGTATTTGTGTATAAATTGTTGCAGTGGTATAATACAAGTCTGTTTAAACCAAACGCAAACTAATCATAATCATAATCATAATAATAATAATAAAAATAAATTCTTAAAAATAATAATTAATCATAAAAATATAAACTTATTGATCCTTTACATAAGTTAGAGAAAAACATTTATGATTAGTTGAGTCTCTTTCAACAGGCGATCATACATGATCGTTTTTTCTATATTAAAAACTTAGCGTTAAATACACTCCAAAACAAAGTCTCCTAATAACTTTGTGAATCGCATGGGAGTGTAATTCGCAAGGTTATTAGGGGATTTTTTTATTCACTAAATAATAAAACTATGGAAATAAAATACAAAGAAGAAGAATGTGAAATTATAAAAATAATTATGAAGTACTTTCTAATAGAAGATTGTAAAGCGGAAATCTTATGGAGTCTTTGGAAGGCTGGGGGTAATGATCCTGTTTTATCTACATACAAAGCGTGTAAAGAGCTTCATGAATTAAAATTACTTAAAACATATGATTCAAGGTGAGAAACAAACACTGCCTGAAGGGGGTGAGAAGCACAAGAAAGAAATTAAAATTATTACAATATCTTTTAGTGATTTTAGTAAATTAGAATTACCAAAAGATCGTTGGTTAATAGAAAACCTTATTCCAAAAGAGGGGTTTATAACAATCGCTTCTCCTTCAGGTGAAAAGAAAACATGGTTGGCTTTATCAATGGCTGGGTCTATAGCAAACGGCACAGATTTCCTGGGTAATAGTGATTTTAAAACTATTAAAAGTAGGGTTCTGTATATAGATGAAGAGATGGGAGATGAAGAAATTCAAAGAAGAGGGAATTTACTTGGTCTTGGGGACACAGAAAATATTATTCTATCAAGGCGAAATTATCTTAATTTTAATGACGAAGAAGGTGAACAAATTAAGGAACTATTTGCTCTTGTTGAAAGGGAAAATATTAAGGCTATTTTTATAGATACCTTTAGATCTGTTGCCGGTGGTTTGAAAGAGGATAAGGCAGAAGATATAAGAGAGTATTTTGATAAGTTTAGACCATTCAAAAATATGGGTGTCGCTGTTATCTTTTTAGACCATTGTCGTAAACCTACGCACTTTGAAGGTTTGATTCCTAAGAAAGAACAACTTCTTGGGAGCCAAGATAAATTAGCCTCAATAGAAGCCTTAATTATGATTAAGGCTGAAGAAGTAAGTGGGGATATTTTGTGTTACATAAGGAAAAGTAGAAATGGGAAAGAATATCTACCATTTAGAATAGGAATGAATGACGAATTTGATGAACAATGCCAAACTACAAAAATTAAACTCATATACAAAGGTAAATTAGAAGAAAGGGAAACAGTAATAGATAACGCCAAGAGGATAATCCTTGATTTACTTTTATCTTCTCCAGGAATGAAGAGAAAGGAGATTATTTCTACACTCAAAGAAAAACATATGGGAACCAGAAATATTTCTGAAGCAATAAGAGCTTTAGAGAAAGAAGGAGAGATTTCTTTTACAAGGGTTGGAAGAGAGAACTTCTATAAAATTGGAGAGAATCCAAAGAATGATGAACTTGATTATTTTGATAACACAATAGAAGCAGAGCTTATTGATACTTAAATATATATAACATTTGCCACATTGCTACGTTTCTTTTCTTCTTTCATGGTGAGTAGCAAGTTGGCAAATCTATTAATTAGATAGGTTATTGCCACGATCAATGTTATAGGCCCTGTCTCTTTTCTCACTTTTTGTATTAGGGGTAGTAGTACTATAAATATGGAAATGAGAAGGTGTATAGGAGTTAACCCTCATATAAAAAAAAGGATTTCAAAAAGGTCATATAAAAATCAATGCTTAGTATAGAACAATTAAGAAAAATAGATCCAAGCCTAAAAAATCTAACAGATAAGGATTTTGAGATTATTCGAGCTAAATTATATGATTTGGGCAAATTTGCATTTGAAGAGTGGTTAAAAAGGAGAAACAGTAGTAAAACGGTTCCAATTCATCCAATCGGGTTATCGCTATCTATTTCTGGAAGTTGTAGAATGTAATATATGAAAGATGAACTATTTAAAAAAGGAATAATCTATTGCAGGGTATCTTCTTCCGAACAAGTTGAAGGTACAAGTCTCGAGTCACAACAAAGAATGTGTGAGGAGTATGCAAAAAGAGAAAACATAGAAGTATTAAAAATTTTTGTTGAAAAAGGAGAGAGTGCTAAGACTGCAAACCGTACCGAATTTATAAAAGCAATTTCTTTTTGTTCTGATAAAAAAAACGAGGTTAATTATTTTGTTGTATATAAACTTGATCGTTTTGCTCGTAATCAGTTAGATCACGTTACAGTTAGAGAAACTCTTAAAAAATATAATACAGAACTAAAATCAGTCACAGAGCCAATTAATGAAAGTCCTACTGGTAAGCTCATGGAGGGTATACTCTCTAGTTTTGCAGAGTTTGATAATAGTATAAGAACTGAAAGATGCATGAATGGTATGAAGGAGCGTATTAAGCAAGGTGTGTGGGTCTGGGGAGCTCCTAGAGGCTATTATAGGCCAGAAAAAGGATCAAACTTAGCTATTGATCCTAATACCGCACCATTCATAAAAATGATCTTTGAAGAGTATTCAAAAGATACATACACATTTGAATCATTAGCTACCTTTATGGATCAGCAAGGTTTTAGAAGTACGCGCAACAAAAAACCATTTCCTCAAATGATTGAAAGTATAATAAAAAATCCACTGTATTGTGGAATCATTCGTGTCTGGGATGAGGAGTATACCGCAACTTTTGAACCAATTGTTACTAGAAAACTTTTTGATCAGTGTCAGGAAGGTAAAAAGAAAAGAGCACATCTTTCTCCAAGGACAGAAAAGAATCCACATTTTTCATTAAGAAAACTTGCTACATGTGATTTATGTAAAGAACCACTTACGGCAAGTCGTTGTACTGGTAGGCATGGAAAGAAGTATTCTTACTACCATCACCATAAACAAGAATGTGAAAAAGCAAAATTTATTCCAAGAGAAAATTTTGAGCAGTCCTTTGTAGAATATCTAAATAGCATTACTCCAGATGAGAAATACGAAAAGGTCTTTAAAGAAATAGTTATTGATATTTGGAAAACAAATTACAAAAAACTAGATGAAGATAATACAAGAACTAGAAAGGATTTAGAGAAACTTGAACAAGAGAGGCAAAGGGTGTTTGATTTACACAGATCCGGTGTATATTCCGATGAAGATTTCTTGTCTCAGAAAAAAATGGTTAATTATAAAATTGATCAGAAGAATAGATTACTTAATGACAAAAGAAATGAGGAATTTAATATGGAGGAGGCTCTATCTTACTGTTTTGATTTTGTAAGGAATACGGCTAAGAAATGGATAGACTTTGGATATACTGAAAGGGTAAGATTCCAAAAAATGATTTTTGAAGAAAATATTGAGTTTGATGGAGAAAAATTTGGAACCGCAAAACTATCCACTATCTACAAGGGTAATGTGGAATTTCAAAAGAATAAATCTAACTTGGTGGACCCTACAGGACTCGAACCTGCCACCCCCTCATTGCAAATGAGGTGCTCTACCAGATGAGCTAAGGGCCCAATACAAGTAAGAATATTAGCATATATATTAATTTAATCAAATTGAATTTTGTGATATAATAGATATACGTTATAAGTTTAATTCTTTAAATCAATGTCATCATTAAAATTTGAATGGAAACCAGAGCTTTCAGTCGGAGAAAGTGTGATTGATGGTCAACATCAAAAGCTTTTATCTCAAGTGAATAAAATAATCTCAACGATTTTATCCGGCGTAGAAACAAAAGATTTAGAGGACGCCATTAATTTCTTTGATAGTTATATAAAAGAGCATTTTATGTATGAAGAAAGATACATGGTTCAGAATAATTATCCAAATTTTGAAGAACACTTACTTTTTCATAAAGATTTTATTGAAAAATATTTATCTTTTAAAAAAGATTTGAATGACAGAGTGCCAGCTGAAAAACTAATAATGGAGGTAGAGGCTTATATTGGTAACTGGTGGTTGAATCATATTGCGATTGAAGATAAGAAATACGATTTATTTATAAGTAATAAAACATTGTAAAATTATGGAAGAAGGATTTGAAATTCACAAAGGAGATAATTGTCCAATATGTGGGGATAGTGGTCCTTGTGACCAGTGCGAGAGAGGGTTAGCTCTTGCCCAAGAACAATCAAAAGATAAAAAAGAAGAAACACAACAGTCTTTTGAAAAAACAGATTGTCAGTATTGTAGTGATTCTGGTATTTGTAGTTTTTGTGAACGAGGAAGACTTTATGCGGAAGAGTTGAAGAAAAGAAATAAATAATTTTTTTATGCACTTAATATTAGTTGCTTTAGCAATATTTTTATCCGTTTTATTTGGGGGGTTATTTGCTATTAAATTTAGAGATAAATTACACCTCATTCTTGGCTTTTCTGCGGGGTCTGTTATTGGTATAGCTTTTTTCGATTTGCTCCCTGAGTCTTTTGAGCTAGGACTAGAAAAATATGATTTTGGTTATATTTCTTTAATTATTGCGATTGGTTTTTTATTCTTTCTCATATTAGATAGATGGGTTGCTCCACATAGTCATCACGATGAACATTGTGAGAATCATTCACATAAAGGCGTTCTCGGTGCAGCGAGCCTCTCCTTTCATAGTTTGATGGATGGACTTATTGTTGGTCTTTCTTTTCAGGTTTCTGTAGAACTTGGAATAGCTATTGCGATTGCAATTATTGTTCATGCGTTTTCTGATGGTATTAATGTTACCAATATGATAATGCGAGTTGGTGGAGAAATATCTTCTGCAAAAAAGTGGCTTTTGTTTGGAGCACTTGCACCAGTCATTGGTGTTGTAATGTCAAAATTTATAAAAGTAGAAGAAACTTCTCTTTCTATCCTAGTAGCATTATTTTGTGGCTTTTTCTTGTATATCGGTGCTAGTGATTTGCTTCCGGAAAGTCATCACAAACATCCAAAAGTTTGGACAACAATTTCTACGATTTTGGGTATTACTCTTATTTACATTGTAACAAAGGTTTCTGGATTATAAAATGAAAAAACGTTTAGATATTCTTTTGGCGGAGCTTGGCTTCGTGGACAGCAGAAAAAAAGCTTCTGATCTCATAAAAGAAAAGAAGGTTTTTGTTGATGGAGTAATTGTAGAAAAGCCGAGTAAAGAATTTTTTGGAAATGAAAAAATAGAAATTACAGAAGTTTTAAAATATGTTAGTCGTGCCGGATTGAAGCTTGAAGGTGCACATAAAGAATTTAATTTTAATATTAAGGATAAAGTGGTGGCAGATATTGGCTCATCTACTGGCGGATTTACGGATTTTCTTTTGCAAAACGGTGCTAAGAAAGTATATGCGATAGATGTTGGCACAGGACAACTTGCAGAAAAATTAAAAAATGACGACAGAGTAATTTCTTTAGAAAAAACAGATATTAGAAATTTATTTGAATTACCAGAAAAAGTAGAGCTGGCCGTTGTGGACGTTTCATTTATTTCTTTAGAACTTATTTTACTTAGTGTGACTAAATTATTAAAAAATAAGGTAGAAATTATTTTGTTGGTAAAACCGCAGTTTGAAGTAGGGAGAGAGAATATTTCAAAAGGCGGAATCGTAAAAGATGAAAAGGCAAAAATATTTTCTTTAGAAAAAATAAAAAGTTTTGCTCAAAAACTCGGCTTAGAAATAAGAGGTGAGGCAGTTTCTCCTATAAAAGGTGGTGATGGAAATGAAGAATATTTTTTATATTTGGTCCGATGAAATCATTTTTGCGAAAATGTTATTTCGTGGTAAGATTTAATGTATGAAAAAAACATTAACAACTATAAAAGATAGATTTAACAAGGTTAAAAATTGGGCTATAAAAAACAAATGGTGGTCTATTTTGATTCTCGTTGTCATTATTATTAGTGCTTACTTAATAATTTCATCGAGATTAAAAGTCACTCCAGTCGAAACAGTCTCTGTAGAAAAACATTCTATTAAAGAAGTCGTAAGTACTAGTGGCAGTGTAAAACCATTTTCAGATGTGAATCTTTCCTTCGAAAAAGGAGGTAGAGTAAACGATATCCCCGTTATTGTTGGTCAAAAGGTTTATGTTGGGCAATATTTGGCTTCAGTTTCAAACTCTGATCTAGTAGCCCAAGTAGAGCAGGCAAAAGCAGGGCTCAAAAGTGCACAGGCAAATCTAGACGCCCTACTTATTGGTTCTAAGCCAGAACAAATAGCTATTCAGGAATCTCAGGTTGAAAAAGCAGATATTGATTTAATTCAGAGTGAAAAGATTTTAAATGACACAATTGTTGATGCTTACACTAAATCTGATGATGCTATTAGAAATAAAATTGATCAACTTTTTGATAATCCTCGTATTCAATTAGTGAAGTTAAAATTTAATCCAAATGACTTCCAACTTCAGAGTGATCTAGAACAAGGTAGATCTAATATAGAAACAGTTTTAATCTCTTGGAATTCAGAAATCTCCAAACAAAAAATATCTGCAACGTTGGCAAAAAATAATCTTGATTTAGTGAATAATTTTTTAGATAAAGTTGCATTAGCTGTAAATAATTTAAGTACGAGTAATAATGTGAGTCAAACAACAATTGATACTTGGAAAAGTGCGGTTTCTATTGCTAGATCAAATATCAGTCTTACAATTGGTACGTTAAATTCAGTTATAAATCAAAACAAAGTAGCATCTTCAGCACTTAAAATAGCAGAAAACCAACTTATTTTAGCTAAATCTCCAGCCACATCAGAAAGTTTGGCTTCCACTGAAGCACTTGTCGAACAAGCACAGGCAAACCTTGATAATGCAAATGCTCAGCTTGCGAAGTCTATTATTAGATCGCCGATAAACGGTATTGTAAAAAAAATAGATGCAAAAGAGGGAGAAGTAATACAGGCTAGTGTACCTGCGATTTCAGTTATTTCATACGGTGAGTATGAGGTTGAATCTTTAGTTGCTGAAGCAGATATTGCAAAAATAAAAATCGGTGATACTGCGACAACTACTCTAGACGCATATGGTTCCGATGTATTTTTTGATACATCCGTTGTTATGATTGATCCAGCAGAGACGATCGTTGATGGAGTTTCTACATACAAGGTCACTTTTAAGTTTGCAAATAATGATGAAAGAATAAGGTCTGGTATGACGGCAAACCTAGATATTCTTACAGGGCAAAAAGATAATATATTAGCGATTCCCACAAGATCTGTTTATACACTTGATAATAAAAAGATGGTAAGAATTCCTGACTTAAAAAATTCTAAAGTTATGACAGAAAAAGAAATAAAAACTGGTCTTAGAGGCGTTGATGGATATATAGAGATTGTTTCTGGTTTAAACGAGGGAGATAAAGTTGTCGCATCCCCAAGTATATAATTTTAAATTTTGTGTCAATAATAAGTATCAAAGATCTCTGGAAAGTATATGAAAACGACGGGGTTAAAACAGAAGCCTTACGTGGTGTTTCTCTTGATATAAAAAAAGGAGAGTTTGTGGCTATTATGGGACCGTCTGGTTCTGGTAAGTCCACCTTACTTCAGATTTTAGGTTTGTTAGATAATCATACCGATGGGTCTTATATCTTTTCTGGCAAAGATATTGGTAAATATAATCAAGAAGAAGTAGCAAATATTAGAAATGGTAAAATGGGTTTTATTTTCCAATCCTTCAATTTACTTCCCAGGGCTACTGTATTGGAAAACGTAAAACTTCCTCTTCTTTATTCAGACAAACCGGAAAGTGAATGGGAAGAGCTCGCAAGAATCGCTGTGATTGCAGTGGGGCTTGAACATAGAATGAATCATGAAGCCACACAGCTTTCTGGTGGAGAAAAACAAAGAGCTGCGATTGCCCGTGCTTTGGTGAATTCTCCAGAAGTTATATTTGCGGATGAACCTACAGGAAACCTTGATTCAAAATCTGGTAAGGCGGTCATTGAGATTATTCAAAAGCTTAACAAAGAAATGGGGCACACAATTATTTTAATTACTCACGAGACTTATACTGCTAAATACGCTGAGAGAATCATCACGCTTCTTGATGGTAAGATTAATACAGATGAAAAAGTCGAAGCTAGAAATATTGATGCAGAAAATTTTGTAAAATAAAAAACATGAAATTAAAATATAGTTTAAAAACAGCAATATCTGGTCTGACTACACACAAATCTCGTTCAGCTTTGACCATAATGGGAATTGTTATTGGTATTAGCTCAATTATTCTTATAATGTCTTTGGGTCAGGGCGCAAAGGATCTTATTGTCGGTCAAATACAGGGGCTTGGTGCAAAAACAATTGCAATTTTACCTGGGAAAGAGCCTGGTGGTTTTAGTGATCTTTCCACTCTTTTTTCTGATTCATTAAAAGATAGAGAGCTCAGTGCCTTAAAACAGAAAACAAATGTGCCAAATGCTGACAAAGTTATGCCTATTGTTTTTGGGTCTGGAAATGCTGTTTATAAAAATGAAAAGTATGGGCTGTCGGTATTTGGTGGGACGGAACTTTTAGAGAAGATATTCGAAGCTTATCCAAGTAAGGGTAATTTTTATACAGATGATGATGTAAGGAGTGGAGCTGCTGTCGCTGTTATTGGAGACAAAGTAAGAGATAAACTTTTCGGAAATGATGAAGCTGTCGGACAAAAAATAAGGATTAAAAATACAACGTTTAAAGTTATTGGTGTCCTACCCAAGAAAGGAGCTTCTTCTTTCATGAGCTTTGATGAAGCTGTTATTGTACCTTACACAACAGCTCAGAGATATCTTACCGGTACAAAATATTTTAATAGGATTATTGTGGAGGCTGATTCAGAAGCAAATATTGAAAAAGCGTCTAGTGATATAAAAATCACCTTAAGAAATTTACATAATATTACTGATCCAACAAAAGATGATTTTTTTGTTTCTACGGCTGCTGAAGTGGCGGATAAGCTTGGAACTATTTTTAACACGTTAACTATCTTTCTATCTGCTGTTGCTGCGATTTCCCTTGTCGTTGGAGGGGTTGGTATTATGAATATTATGCTAGTGTCTGTTACAGAAAGAACCAAAGAAATTGGTCTTAGAAAGGCACTAGGTGCAACAAACAAAGAAATACTTACACAGTTTTTACTTGAAGCTGTTATTTTAACGGCGACGGGTGGAGTAGTTGGGATTATTCTAGGCTCACTTTTGTCTATTGTCGCAACTGTTATCATAAAAAATGTTGGTGGATTAGATTGGCAATATACGTTCCCAGTCGGGGCTGCGATACTCGGAATTGCTGTCGCTAGCTTAGTTGGTCTTATTTTTGGAAGCTATCCAGCTAGCCAGGCTTCAAAGAAGAGTCCTATGGAAGCTTTGAGATATGAATAGAAGATAATATAATAAAAACATTATGAGTAAAAATAAAAAAATAATTTTGTATTCAATGCCAGAGTGCCCGCCATGTAATGCATTAAAAGCATTTTTAAAAGAAAATAAAATTAAGTTTGAAAATCTTGATGTAGAATTTAATCTTGAAAATAGAGAGAGATTGAAAGAATTATCAGGAAGTACAAAGGTACCTTATATTATAATAGACGGTGTACCAACACTTGGTTTCCAAGAAGAAACAATTAGTAATTTATTAGGAATAAAATAAAAATAATAAACAAAATGGGATTTTTTAAAAGTTTGGCAATAAAGCAGATGGTTAAGTCGCAAATGAAAGGTGTTCCAGAAGAGCAACAAGAAAAAATAATAAGTGCAATAGAAAAGAATCCAAAATTCTTCGAGGATATGGCAGCGAAAATCCAGCAAAAGCAAAAAGAAGGAAAAGACCAAATGTCTGCCGCTATGGATGTCATGAGAGAAAACCAAGATGAGTTAAGAAAATTGATGCAATAAATAAAAACAAAAAACATCTTAATTAAGATGTTTTTTGTTTTTTTGTTTAAAATTTGCTAATGTATCCGTATGTCATTATCAATCGGAATTGTTGGACTGCCAAACGTTGGGAAAAGTACGCTTTTTAATGCGCTTACAAAAAAAGCCGTAGCTTGTGAAAATTATCCTTTTTGTACTATAGACCCTTCTGTGGGTGTTGTTGCTGTGCCAGACGAAAGGCTTTGGAAGCTTTCTGAATTTAGCAAATCAGCGAAGACAGTCCCGGAAGCAGTGGAATTCGTAGATATTGCAGGACTTGTGAAAGGTGCTTCCGCTGGTGAAGGACTTGGAAATAAATTTCTTACAAATATTCGTGAGACAGATGCTATAGCGGAAGTGGTGCGTATTTTTGAAGATGAAAATATTTTGCATGTATCAAATAAAGTTGATCCACTTTCTGATATTGAAACAATAAACCTCGAGCTTGTACTAGCTGATTTGCAAACTGTCACAAAAAGACTTGGAAATGTAGAGAGTGATATTCGTAGAGGAGACAAAAATGCTGTTATAGAAAAGTCTGCTTTGGAAAAATTAAAAGTTGTTCTTGAAGCTGGTAAACTCGCCAATTCTATAAATTTTGAAGAGAAAGAAATTGTTGAAGTAAACAAGCTTTGTTTACTTACAATGAAACCGATTTTATATATATTGAATAAAAAAGCTGGTGGAAAAAATCTTGATGAAATGAATGATGAAAGATATCAAAAGCTCATCAAATTCTTTGAAGAAACAAAATCTGGATATGTAGTTGTAGACGCTGGTATAGAACAAGAATTAAAAGATTTAGAAGGTGGAGACAAAAAAGAAATGAGAGAAGGATTGGGAGTGAAAGACGATGGAATAGATAATCTTATAAAAGCTGGATATAAGCTTCTAGGACTTATTACATATTTTACAACGGGAGAAGATGAAAGTCGTGCGTGGACTATTAAAAACGGCTGGGCTGCGCCAAAGGCTGGTACTGCTATCCATGGAGATTTTGAACAGAAATTCGTTCGTGCGGAGATAATAGAATGGGATAAACTCTTATCTGCTGGTTCACATGGTCAGGCTCGTGAAA
>Ga0265292_1001549_pt1 | contig 19754 bp, 22 predicted proteins | sample Munlanlewell296A_FD_189080 | JGI IMG/M metagenome (GOLD analysis project Ga0265292, IMG submission 189080) | Leachate microbial communities from a municipal landfill in Southern Ontario, Canada - Leachate well 296A | ecosystem: Engineered > Solid waste > Landfill > Unclassified | place: Canada... | reverse complement strand
ACATGTCTGGCAGCAAAACATTAGAAAAGCTCAGTATAAACAGTATTATTTGAACAGAGTCAAAGACTTTCAGCTTTCGAATCAGTCTCAGCCAGTTTTAGAAAATTTCTTTGTGACTCCAGTTGGTGTGGTAGTTTTCTATCATGTTCAAGATGAAAGCGGCAGAATTAATGTTTATGTCATGCTGTTTGAATCAGCCCAACCAGATCATGCGCTTTGGCCTACAGGCAAAGAGCTTTGCTACATTGGCAAAGCGACTGAGGGCTGGCAGTTCATTTCTTTAGTCAAACAATCTGGTCAGTATGTGGCCGTTTGGCAATCATCCAAGCTGGGTCTAAAAGAGGTCACTTATCCCAACTATCTAATTCGGAATGAAATCGCCCTTAAGCATCCTTTTCCAGTTTTATACAAACCTATTCATAATCCAATTTTGAGTCCCCAAACCCATAATTCTTGGGAAGCATTTTGTACTTTCAATCCAGCGGCAATTTACGCTGCTGACAAAGTTCATTTGTTATATCGGGCTCAAGGACATGATTACGTTTCTCAAATTGGCTACGCTAGTAGCAGTGACGGAATTGCCATAGATGAGCGGTTGAATAAGCCAGCCTTTTGGCCTACTCAGGTTTTTGAAGGTGTCAGTCTGCCACCAGGAGACCCGGACAATCCATTTGTTTCAGGTGGCGGTACCGGCGGCTGTGAAGATCCTCGGGCAACTATTATTGATGACAGAGTTTACATGACTTATGTAGCTTATAACGGTTGGGATCATCCTAGAATAGCGCTGACCTCAATCGCCTTGACGGATTTTCTAGCTCAGAGATTTTTTTGGGAGAAACCAGTGGTGATTTCGGCTCCGGGAATTGTTGACAAAAGTGCTTGTATTTTTCCAGAAAAAATTAATGGCAAATATGTAATTTTGCATCGAGTTTTCCCAGATATTTTGATTGATTATGTCGATGACTTAAATTTTGATGGCACAAAATTTTTGACTGGGATGGCCAAGATCTCTCCCAGATCAAGTGAATGGTGGGATAGTCGTAAAATTGGGGCTGGGGCACCGCCACTTAGAACAGACGCTGGCTGGCTTTTAATCTACCAGGCAGTGGATGATAAAGATGCTAGTCAATATAAGATTGGGGCTATGCTTTTAGATTTAAACGATCCTAGCAAGGTCTTATTTAGATCGGCGATGCCTATTTTAGAGCCAAAAGAGAAATATGAAAATTTTGGCTTTAAGGCTGGAGTGGTTTATCCCTGCGGCGCCGTGATTAAGGATGGCATTTTGCTGGTTTACTATGGTGGGGCCGATTCATTTGTGTGTGTGGCCACCGCAAACCTAGTTGAATTTGTGCGCGATTTAAAGCAAACTGGTAAAACTCATTTTGAAACAACTTTGTTAGCAATTTCTTAGTTCTCAAGTTTCAAAAACTTTTTTCTATGGCTAAAATAACGGTAACTCGTCCAGATTCAAATCCAATTTTAGCACCGAATCCAAACATACTTTGGGAAGCCGCTGCTAGTTTTAATCCTAGTGTAATTTTTGAAAATAACACTTATAAAATGCTTTATAGAGCCTTGTCAGTGCCATTAAATTATCATGGTCAAAAATTGAATTTATCGACTGTCGGCTATGCAGAAAGTCAGGATGGAGTGGTCTATTCTGGCAAGCGTCAACTGGTTGTTCCCACAGAAAAATATGAAGCCTTTGGCTGTGAAGACCCGCGTTTAACAAAAATTGATAATGACTATTTCATTTTTTATACCGCTATTTCTGCTTGGCCACCCACGGCTGAAAGTATTAAGGTGGCTGTGGCTCTTAGTCCTGATTTAGAAAATATTTCTGAAAAACACTTGGTGACGCCTTTTAATGCTAAGGCCATGGTGCTTTTTCCTGAAAAAATTAATGGCCAATATGTGGCAATCTTAACTGTCAATACAGACAGACCACCTTCTAAAGTGGCGGTGGCATATTTTGATAAAAAATCCGATATTTGGTCTGAGGCTTATTGGAAAAAATGGTACACGGAAATAGATCAGCATTTGCTCTACTTACCTAGACTGAACACAGATCAAGTTGAAGTTGGGGCTGTACCGGTCAAGACAGTTGATGGCTGGGTATTAATTTATTCGCATATTCAAAATTATTACCAGGAAGCAGAGAGAATTTTCGGGGTTGAAGCAGTTTTATTAGATTTAAAGCAGCCAGAAAAAATTCTAGGTAGATCAACGAATGCAATTTTTCAACCAGAAGCGGGGTTTGAGTTGGCTGGCATGATTAAAAATGTTGTTTTTCCAACTGGGGCTTTAATTAGGGATGATGACTTTCAGATTTTTTATGGCGCCGCCGATACAGTTGGTGCGGTGGCAACGGTGAAACTTAATTTATTTTTAAGTTTGTTAAAACAAAGCACTTACAAAGAGGCTTATAAATTTCATAAGTATTCTCAAAATCCTATCTTTGAGCCAAGCCCGGATAAACCCTGGCAAGCCCAGGCAGTTTTTAATGCGGGCGCTATTTATGAGGGTGGAAAATTTTACGTCATGTATCGGGCGATGTCTTGGGATAATACCTCGGTTATTGGTTGTGCAGTCAGTGACGATGGCTATCATTTTCATGACGCCACTAACTTGCCAGTTTATGTGCCGCGGGCTGATTTTGAACTAAAGAAACAACCGCCGAGTGGTTTTTCAGGTTGCGAGGATCCTCGTTTGACTAGGTTTGGTGACAGAATTTATATGTTTTATACGGCTTACGATGGCATAGCTCCACCCCAGGTGGCACTGACTTCAATTTCAGTAGCAGATTTTGTGGCTCAAAATTGGCAGTGGGAAATGCCAAAATTAATTTCTGATCCATTGATTGATAATAAAAATGCTTGTTTATTTCCAGAAAAAATCAATGATAAATTTGTCATCTTGCACCGGACCGCTGGCGAAGATATCGCTCTGGATTTTGTGGCAAACTTGGATTTTGCAGATAATGGTTGGTTAGAAAAAGAGGCGGCATTAATGCCAAGACCAGAAAGTTGGGATAGCGCTAAAATCGGGATTGCTGGTCCGCCTATTAAAACTGAACACGGCTGGCTGCTCATCTATCATGGTGTCAGTAAATTAGATCGAAACTATCGCTTGGGTTATATGATTTTAGATTTAGCTGATCCGTTTAACGTGCTCTTTCGCAGTCCATTTCCAATCTTAGAACCAGAATTTGATTATGAAAAAATTGGAATTGTAAATAACGTCGTTTTCTCCTGTGGCGCAGTGGAAAAAGACGGTCTCATATTTTTGTATTATGGCGGTGCGGATAAGGTTATGGCTGTGGCCACCCTCGAAGTTTCTAAATTAATTTCAGTGATTTGAGCTACAGAATTTTAGGTATTGGCTATTGCACTGCTGATGGGTTAAAATTCCGGTGATGGTTTCAGACAACGGTATGGCGCTTTCGCCACTAGACGGTCGATATCAGCAACAGACAAGAACATTAAGTCTCAAATTTTCCGAAGCTGCGCTTGCATTCAATCGAATTAAGATTGAGTGTCTCTATTTGCAGGTGCTGGCTAAAAATGGCTTGATCAGAACTTTAACTCAAGCTGAGCGAGTTTTTTTGGATTCATTAAGTCGGTTGGATTTAGTTGAATTTAAAAAAATTAAAGCTTTTGAGGCCGAAACTCATCATGATGTTAAAGCAGTTGAGTATTATTTAAGAGCTAAATTTTCTCAAACTAGTTTAGAAGATGTTAGTTCATTTATTCATTTTGGAGTTACTTCGGAGGATATTAACAATTTAGCTTATCGTTTGATGTGGCATGAGGGAATTTCCGCGGATCTTGATCCGGCTTTAAAATCAACCTTAAAACTTTTAGGTGAGTTGACAGAAAAGTATGCTGGCTTGCCAATGCTAGCCAGAACTCATGGTCAAGCGGCTATTCCAACAACCTTAGGAAAAGAGTTGGCGGTGTATGGGTTGAGACTAGTTGATCTACTTGCGGAACTAGAAGCGTTTGCTTTTAAGGGCAAATTTAATGGGGCTGTAGGTGGATATCAAGCCATGGTTGTAGCTTATCCAGAAATTGATTGGTTGAAATTAAGTCGTGAGTTAATTGAAGGGATGGGGTTTGACTGGCGAGATTTGACAACCCAAATTGCTCCGGCCGATGATCTGGTTAAATTATGTTCCATCTTTCAAAGATTGAATTTAATTTTATTAGATTTAAATCAGGATATTTGGCGCTATATTAGCGATGGCTGGCTGGTTCAAAAAGGTAAAGAAGGTTTTGTTGGCTCATCAACCATGCCACAGAAAATTAATCCAATTGAGTTTGAAAACTCTGAAGGGAATTTAATTTTGGCCAACTCGCTTTATGAAGGTATGATTAGGAAATTGCCCATTAGTCGTTTGCAACGAGATTTATCAGAAAGTCCTGTTTTGAGAAGTGTTGGATCGGCTTTTGGTTATAACCTTTTAGCCTTTCAAAGTTTAGTTGCTGGTTTGGGCAAGTTAAGTGTGGATGAGAAAACCATCGCTGAAGATTTGAGTCAAAATTACAATATTTTGGCTGAGGCTTGGCAAACTTTGGCCAGAAAAAATGGTGATACTCAGGCTTACGAAAAATCAGCCAAAATGGCAAAAAATAAACTTTGGACGAAGCAGGATTGGGTGAGTCTTGCCTTCGGGACGCCACTAATGAAATTAACACCAGCCAATTATCTGGGTTTATCTGAACCATTAGCGAGAGCAGCTGCTAGTAAAATAAATCAGTTTTTAGACCATTATCAATTTAGTCACAGAAAGCCAGGTCATGACAACCAAGTTTGAAAAGATTTATCAATCAATTTATCAAACCAGCCACGGCCTTAATTTCGAAAAAATTTCACCCAACCCATTTAAGCAGAAAGGCCGTCGAGCCAACTCAATTGCTGTGGCCGGCGGTGCCTTAGGAGATGAGGGTAAGGGTAGAATTACTGACGAACTAACGGCTGAATTTCTAAAAGTTCACAAAAAAGTCTTTCATTATCGAGATAATGGTGGCGCCAATGCCGGCCATACCGTTGAAATCGGGACTAAGAAAATTGCCTTGCACCAATTAGGTTCAGGCGTTTTGCAAAAGGGCTGCACGGTCGTTTTGGGCAAAGAGATGGTCTTGCATCCACAAGATTTAGTCACAGAAATCTTGGAAGTTCTAGCTTTGATGAAAACTAAGAAACTGCCAGCCAAGCTTTTAATTGACGAGCTAGCGTTGTCTTGTCTAGACACCCACAGAGCTTTTGAGGCGGTGCTCAAGATGAAGGCATCCGGCAGCAAGGCAGCGACTGGGAGAGGCATTTCGCCAGCTTATAGCGATGTACTTTACCGTAATCCTATCAAAATGAGAGACCTAGTGGCATCTAATTGGCGTCAAAGAGTATTGGCGCATTACCAACATTACGAATTACTTTGTCAGGGTTATGGTTTCGAAATGAGTCAGATTGAAGTTCCTAGATTGACTGGAAAAAATGCTAAGGTCGGGAATTTTAAACAGTTTGCTGCTAGTTTGGGCAAAGCAATTTCAATTTTAAAAAGTTATATTAGTCCAGTTCATGAGCAAATTTTGTCAGTTTGGCAATCTGATCAACCGATGGTCTTTGAAAAAGCCCAGGCATTAGGTTTAGATACGAGATATGGGGTTTTTCCGGATATTACCGCTTCCAATTGTGCTTTTGATGGAATTTACTCATCCACTGAGGGCATTGTGGATGATCGGTTGATCGCGGTTAGAGCGGCCACGATTAAAGCCACTTACACCTCAAGTGTGGGCACAAGAGTTCTCCCAACCATGATGGAGGAAAGTTTGGCCAAAAGAATTAGAGCTGACGCCAATGAGTATGGAGCGACCACTAAAAGACCGCGAGACATTGCTTATATTGATTTGCCGATGCTGAGTTTTTTGTTCAAAGTTGGCAGAGTTGAGCAATTAATTTTAACTCATCTCGATATAGCTTATTTGGATATCCCAGTAAAAGTTTGTGTGGGTTATGAATTAAACGGGCGAGAGGTTGATTATAGGCCAGATCAGACCTATTTAAGTCAGGTCAAGGCTAAGTATATAGATTTGCCCAGTTGGGATGGTTCAAAGTTGGAGTTAATCACCAGCGTAAATCTACTGCCTAAGGCAGCCAAGCAGTTTATTAGCTTTTTGGCAAAATCATTAGAAGCTCAGTTGTTACTTATATCAGTTGGACCTAAAAGGCATCAAACTATCAAGTTGTGGTAAGGAATTAACTTATGTCTAAAACATTTTATAAAGCTTTAGGTAAAACTGAGGCTTGGCCTAAAATTTCTGGGATTAACCCGTCCAGCTTGACTTATGATGACGTTTTACTAGTCCCTCAATCTGGCACAAAAGTTGTTTCCAGAAAAGAAACTGACGTTTCAGTTAAATTTGGCCCATTCGAGTTGCGTAAGCCAATTGTGACCGCCCCGATGGATACAGTTAGCGGCGAAAACATGGCCAGACTGATGGCTAAACTGGGTGGGCTAACTTTTATGCCCAGGTCACATATTGCCGAGGCGCTCGCGGCTTGTCAGCGATTACAGCATGATCAAGTTGAGGCAATTTATTCGATTGGACTTAAACAGGCTTTGGCGGATGCCACAGCTTTCAAAAAATTGGGCGCCAAAGCTTTGCTTTTGGACGTAGCTCATGGTGGCATGCAAGAGGTAATGGAGGCAGCGGCCGAAATCCAAGCTAAGCTGAAGCTGCTAGTTATTGCTGGCAATATTGTGACTTTTAATCAAGCTAAAGCTTATGCTAAGGCTGGAATAAAGATTGCTAGGGTTGGGGTCGGCGGTGGTGGCTTGTGTATTACTAGAGTTGTGGCTGGTTCTGGTTTTCCCCAATTATCAGCTCTTTGGGAAACTTTAGCGGCTGGGGAAGAGATTATTGCTGATGGTGGCATTAGAAAAGCCGGTGACGTGGCCAAGGCCATCGCTGCTGGAGCTAAAGTGGTTATGATTGGCTCAATGTTGACAGGCACAGAAGAGTCTCCAGGAGAAACTATTGGCGGTTTTAAAAAAGCTCGCGGTCAGGCCTCAGAGGACTATATGAAGGACAACGGAGGCAAGTTGGGTGAGTTCTGTAGTGCTGAGGGAATTTCTACTATGGTGCCTTACAAAGGATCGGCTGAGAGAATTATCAATGATTTGATTGGTGGCCTGCGCAGCGCTATGTCATACGCTGGCGCCTCAAATATTAAAGAATTCCAGAAAAAAGCTCAATTTGTCTTGGTCTCGCATAGTGCTCATATGGAAAGCGGGGCACATATCACCAGATAAAGCAGCTTATTGAGGATCTAGATTGTAGTTGGGGCCTAGTTTGGTTGTGACTCTATTTTTGCCGGCGTCTTTGGAAGCGTACATAGCTTGGTCAGCTCTGTCAGTCAGCTGCTCAAGAGTTAAATTCGGTTCAGTTTGTCTGTTAAAAATTGTTAAGCCAATACTAGCTGTGATGACTGGCCGATTTTTCCTTTCTTCATCAGAGAGGGCTGTGGCTAGTTCCGACTCAATTAATCCTCTGACTATTTCTAGTAAATTTTGAATGCCAGCTAGTTTTTCTGCTAGAGTGGTAGCCTTATCTTTTTCATTACTCAAATTAAATATAATGGCAATTTCTTCTCCGCCGTATCTAATTAAGTGATCGCTATTTCTAATTTTATCTTTCAAGATTTTGGCTAATTTTCTTAAAACTTTATCGCCAGTTACATGTCCAAACGTGTCATTAATTGGTTTGAAGTCGTCAATATCTATGATAGCCAGGGCTTGGGGCTGTCTCGACTCCATAATTTTGGGAAGTTCGAAGTCAAAAAATCTTCGATTGTAAATTTCCATCAGTGGATCAATCATGGTCAATTTTGAAGTTTCAAACAATTTAGCCGCTGTTTCTATCAGTCCTCTAATTCCAGGAGCGGCGTGTAAAGCAGAGCTAGATTCGAAAGTTTGGTTTGCTGGTAGGACGAATTTTTTGCCTGGGAGCGAACTTGGGTCAAATAGACTCTGAAGTAGGTATTTCACATCTGGAGCGATTGATTGTTCTGGGGGAGAATTTTTTTGACTAGCTAAATAATTGGCTTTTTTGGCTTCCAAAGCGATAATTAGGCCTTTGGCTAATTCATGAGCTGCTAGATTAGTTGAGTCGTTCTCTAAAATTATGTTAATAATTTTATTAATCGACCTAACAAAACTTCGATCATCTTCGGAGAAGACTTCCCCTTTTAAATCATAAAGCTCGTCAAAAAGTTTCTGGTTGGCATTCGCTGTGAGTTCAGATTCATTCTTAAGCTTAGTTTCGAGCATGGCCAAATAGTAACATAGTCGGGTTAGGATCTAAATGATATATACCAATGTTTTGAATCTACTAGCAATTAATTAAGCTAAGGGCCGGAGTTGAGCAATTTACTGAAGCAGGTCAATGTCATGCATGATGCTAACGTCTTGTTTTGACTTGAGCCTCTGTGAGATTTTTTTAGCTGGCACTTTTAGAACTTCGATATCAAAATAAAGAATCGCGCCATTAAAAACTAATTTCCAGAGGGATAAGGCTAAAGTAACTCCCACAGCATTTTCAAAAAAAAGTCTGTTGCCGCCACCAGCTTGAAGCGACAAGAAATTTAAGAGCTGAACTGGGTTAGCTATATACATCTGGGAAAAATTAATTGCGTGCCCAGCTGAGGCAATGCCCATCGAGTTTTTGATAAAAACTTTAAAAATGGACGACATTGGGCTGGCACTATAACCCTTTTCGTCAAGAACCTTAGTTTCTAAAGCGACGCTGACGATATTGGCAAGTCCGATGATGGCCACAGCTAAAATCTGGATCCACTCAGGCGAAATATTTTCTCCAACTTCATGAGTTAGGAAAGTTAAATAGGCTTGAAGTGGCACTATGACTGGGACTGAAAGCAGCGCAATCATTCCAGCAACTAGAATCTTGTCAGGATGGACTGCTTTTTTAGCCGCTTCATATTGTTCAAGAAAGTTTTGCATGGAGTGGTGGGAAAGTTGGCGGATGAACGGAGCGCGGAGTTGGACACTTGACCGGTAATCAGCAATTAATAGCTCGGTGTAATTTAGCTTGAACCCACCGCGCATTATAACTGATAAAAATTTGAACTCACTATTTTATGAAAAATATTACATTTTTGAACAACATCTCTCTAGCAAGGTAATCTACAGTAGAATATCACCAGCAGTCATAGCCAGAAAGCTTTTTGTCGAAACGATGCATAAATGGGAAATTTATGTTTGACCATGAACTTTCAAAATCACTCGATCTTCATGAGGGAGAAATTAAGTTACCAGTACAATTTGCTTTTGTACATCTTCCTAGAGTAGGTGGAACATCAATCCGTTTGAAGCTACTCGAGAAATATGGAAATAATGGCTTGCATTGGTCGGCAACGCAGGGGCTGGAACCGTTTAATAGCGCTAATCCAATTTTTAGGCTGAGAGCGCAACCCTTCGCCTATGAACTAAAACGGCTATTAATGAATTTTGGCATAGGTTCTATAAATGGCAATATAATTTATAGGGCGATTAGAAACCGAATTTTAGGGAGCAAGTCAAATAAGCATAAAGAAGATACAGCTTTGGTAGAACGAAACTTTAAATTTGTAATTGGTCATTTTGATGCCGTAACGATTCGCTCTTTATTTCCCGGAATACCATTGGTTTCAATGGTAAGAGATCCATTTGATCGTTTAGTTTCAGAATTCATCTACCAAGGAAGAACTCAAGAAGCAGACTTCGATTTATTTATGAAGAGTCCGAGTAGGATTAATTATTTAAGTCGAGTGCTTGGCTTGGATGCGGGCATAAGCCTAAATGACTATGTTTGTATAGGTATAACGAGTAAAATTGATGATTTTTTCAGAAAAATCGGCTTAACAGATTCAAAAGAACTTAAAACTGCCAAGCATAATCAAATGACGGCTAATTCAGAACTGAGGGCTCAACTCAATAAGTTCAGACCACAATTTGAATTGTTAAATGCTCGAGATGTTGAGCTCTATAAAACAATTAGCTCGCGATGGTAAAAATAGGTGTTACACCCACAATATGTGGGTTTTTAATATTTGCGGAAGGGGCGGGATTCGAACCCGCGATGGCCTTTCGGCCGCAGGTTTTCAAGACCTGTGCACTAAACCGCTATGCGACCCTTCCAGATCACAACACCCTATTATACTAGAGGCTATCAGTTTCAGGAGTTGTGATTTTAGTGTATATTAAAAGCATGATGGAGCCAAAGCCAGCTGATTCAAAGTTAACCTCCAGTGAGTATTTGGCAGCTGTGAGTTCAGCTAGATCTAGTGGTCAACCAAATCAGAACTATGTTCCAGCCGCTGATTTAGATTTTGACCCATCAGGAGATATGAGTTCTGATGAGATTGATTCAGATAATAATTCTTATCAACAGTCTAGAGTTGCTCCAGGTATGTATCGGCCTTTGCCTGAAGAGGATATATTGGGTTGGTCAGCTCCTAGCAGAGCTTTTAAAGTCAGAAGCCGACGGTTTTTCACAACTGTGGTTGTAATCGGACTATTGATTTCAATGATTTTGTTTTTTGCCGGCCAGGTTTTGCCTGTAGCAGTGGTTTTTTCAATTATTTTTATGGTTTATGCCATGTCTGTTGTTGCTCCTAGCACGGCCAATCATAAAATCACTACCTATGGGATCAGAACAGATGAAGAGATCCTTTATTGGGAAGAATTAGGGAGATTTTGGTTTGAAACTAAATTCGGCCAGAAAATGGTTAACATTGAAACTGCTAGGTTTCCTAATAGAGTGAGTATTTTGTTAGGTGATCAACCAGAAGATCTTATCGAAGAAATTTTGTCTGAAGTCCTGCTCAAAGAACGACCACCTTTGACTCAATTCGAAAAAATGGGCAAATGGCTGGAAGAAAGAATCCCTTTAGATATTGATTAGTTTTTGATCTGGTTGCGTAAAAATTCTAGAACTTCAGCTGAGTGATTTTTAGGTGAGACTTTTTCCCAGGTTTTAGCGATGTGGCCCTGAGGATCAATAATAAAAGTTGATCTGATAATCCCCATAAATAATCGGCCCATGAATTTTTTCTCACCCCAAGCACCGAAAGCTTCTAAAAGTTGATGTTCTGGATCAGACCAAAGCGGAAAATTCAACTGATGTTGAGTTTTAAATTTATCATGCGAAGTCTGATTATCTTTACTCACCCCAATGACCATTGCCCCCAATTTTTTAATGTCAGAATTAGCATCTCTAAAAGCGCAAGCCTCTGCAGTACAACCAGGAGTATTATCTCTGGGGTAAAAATATAGCACCAGCCATTTACCTAGTTGATTTCTAAGACTGGTTGGTTGGTTAGTCTCATCTAAGACTAAAATATCAAGTGGAGCAATGGCCTGAGGTTGGAGCATAAAGATTTTAGGTTAATTTATTTCTTTTAAAATTATCGTAGATATATAGTCCGGCTAAGGTCCAGTTGTCGCAAATTTCTCCAGTTCGGATCAATTCATCAATCTCTGATCTAGAGAATTTCTCAATTATCAACTCTTCGTCAATATCTTGATGATTTTTAGAGTTAGTTGGTTGCAAGTCTGTGGCCAAGTAGATTTGATACTTTTGGTCAAGACCACCTGGATCAGGATAAAATTCGCCTAAATTTTGCCAAGTTTTAGCTTCTAAACTTAGCTCCTCAGCCAAACCTCTTTTAGCAGCAGTTTCCCAGTTTTCAGAACTAGTTTTACCCTCTAATGGAAACTGCCAAACGATTTTCTTGATGGGGTGACGGTATTGTTTGACTAACCAGAGTTTTCCAGCATCTTCGGCGATGATCATTGGACCCTCATCGAGTTTTTTAGTGAAGGTATAGGTTATTTCATGACCTGAAACCAGGCACTTATCCTCAATGAGTTTAATCCAGTTGGTAGCATGAATTGTTTTTGAGGTTAAAACTTGCCAGGGAGTTAAGGTTTGGTTTTTTGACATTAAGAATTAAGTGTTTAGTTGTCTAGGCCCCAGGCCTTAGTTAAATATTTTGGTTGCTGAGTTAGGGCTTTGATTTTAGCTAAAATTATTCGCTCGTCAGTGTCTGAAAGTGGTTCAAAACCATCATAAAACCCAGAGCTTCTATCTGGTAATGACACTGCATCTGGAAATGGTTGCTTGACCGCATTTGAAGCCCTCCCAAAAACATGAACATGCAAAAATGGTTTCCCGCCATTAGGTTTGTAGGCCCAATTACCCAGTTCTTCATAATTAATTTTCACAACTGGAATGCCTTGTTGGTTTAGACCCAGTTGCATTGCTTCACCAATGAGCATAGTTAGTCGCATGAGCTCAATGGCTTGGTTGGGTTGAAGCTTGGTTCTATCTGGAATTGTTTCATCTTTGATGCGAATTCTAATATGGCCACCATCGGTTCTAGACACAAAAGGTTTGGGATGAGATTCAACAATAAAATTGGTTGTTTCGTAGAAGATAGACATGGAAATTAAATTATATCAGTCAATTCTAAAATCGAGAATTTTTTGCCGCTAGGTTAGTTAGTTAATAATTATTTTGACTTAATGTGAGTTTGATTGCGAGGCCATTTTTTTGGGTTTTGCATCAACTAGATGATTAAAATAAATTAAAATATCCGCCTTTTTTCTACTTTGGGGGTTGTGGTAAGTTGTAATCAGCGTACAGTGCGTATTATGACTCCTAATACAACTACTTCAACTAATACAAGTAATTCAAAGCATCGGCTAACCTTATTTGTAAACCCTGCGATTGCCAAACATGCTAGGGCTCAGGCACTAATTGAGGACCTAACACTAACGCAGTTAGTTGAAAAAGCCTTGCTCGAATATTTACCTAAAGAGATAGTCATTAAAAAACCTGACATATTAATAATTAATAAAAGAAAGTAGTTTTATGAATATTCTTCTTTGGATAATTCTAGGTGCCATAGCTGGCTGGATAGCAGATTTAGTTATGCATAGTGATCACGGCTTGGTTGAGGATATATAGCTGGGTGTAATTGGCTCATTTGTGGGCGGTTATATCTTCGGTTTCTTTGGCCAACCCGGAATTACTGGGTTTAATTTTTACAGCGTGATCGTGGCTGCAGTTGGAGCCGGGGTGTTGATTGCAATTGGAAGATTAATTCACCGTTAAAGTCTCCAAAATTATTAATTAATAGAAAGACTAATTATGAATGATTTAAAAACCCAAGTCAGCAAAATTAATCCCTTAGTGGCCGTGGTTGCGGGAGCAGCTGTAGGTGCAGGATTAGCAATTGCTGGAGCGATGGCTTTAAAAGATAAAAAAACCAGCCAAAAAATCGCTGATGTGGTCGAAGATACCAAGGCTAAAATTTCCAAGACAACTGGCGAGCTGAAAGATCAGGCTGAGGTCAAAAAGGCTGAGTTAACCAAAAAATTTGACCAAACAAAGGCTAAAGCTTCTAGGGTGGTTAAAACCATCAAAGGATCTTTATACCATGATGTGGCGGCTGTTAAGTCTGCTGCTAATATCAAATGATTTTGGTCAATTGTTATGAAAGAGATTGACTCTTTCATAAACAATTTATCAATTAAAAAAAGGTCAAAATTTATGACACAGTTCATTAAAGAAACCACTACCACTCAATCGACAAATGCCGATGTTAATGTGAGTCAAGCCAATCCCAATGAGGCCACCCAATCTCAGACTGTTGAATATTTAATTTATTTCTTTTTTGGCATAATTGAAATATTGCTAGCCTTTAGATTAGTTTTGAAAATGATGGGTGCCAGTTTAGCGAGTGGCTTTGTGAGAGCAATTTATGGTTTAACTGGAATTTTTGTCATGCCTTTTGATGGGATTTTTCGCAGAGTGACTACTCCAGGTTTAGAAACAACTGCTATCCTCGAACCTTCGTCATTAGTGGCATTAGCAGTCTATGCTGTTTTAGCTTGGGGGATTGTGAAGTTGGTCAGAATTAGTTCTGGTGAGAAGCAACTAGATTAGGCTTAGATCACTGAGCCACGTTATTAGTTAACAAGGATATTTATGCTGATCGTGATTTTATTACTCATTTTGGGTACGGCGATGGTTTATATTTCTAAATTTAATGACATGCTTGTGTCAGTCAATTTAGGAGTTTATGCTTTTAACCAAATTCCACTTTTCTACGTTATTATTGGCTCACTATTGATGGGGCTAATCTTATCGTACTTGGTTTACCTAGTTGATTTGATTTTTACCTCCTGGACTTTAAGAGGTAAAGATAGAGAGATTAAAAGAACTAAAACTGAAGTTTTAGAACTAACCAAAAGAGTTCATCAACTCGAGCTCGAAAATGAGAAGCTAAAACATAGTCGCCATCAAGAACCGGGTGATCCAAACGCGTTATGAAACTTTTGTTGGCAAAGTTATGGAAATCGCTTCATTTGCCTAAGGGTTTGCAGTTGTTGGCGATGAGGTTTTTTCAAGATCAATTTTTGGTGGGTGTGACCGGAATTATTTTTAATGACAGATCTGAGATTTTGTTATTCAGACACGTCTATCGAGCTCATGCTTGGAGTTTGCCAGGAGGGTATCTTAAGTCTGGAGAGCATCCCAGGGAGGGTTTGGAGCGGGAAATTTTAGAGGAATCAGGCTTAGTAGTTAGCGTGGATGAGCTACTCAAAACTAGGACAGATCGAGATGTAGCCAGATTAGATTTATGCTACGTCGGTAAGTTAATTGGGGGCGATTTTGAGCCTACTTATGAAGTTGCCGAGTACGGTTTTTTTACGCCGGAAAATTTTCCTCTGCTTAGACAGAATCAAATTTTTTTAATTGATCAGGCTTTGACAGCTAGGAAGCTTTTAGCTGAGACGGTGAATTAGTATAAAAGTCGGCCGTGTGGAACGATATTAGAACTTAGAAAAAAGTAATATTTACTCTTGAATTTTTGCTATTGCAAAATATTGAGCTTTTTTCAGCATTTCTTGAGATTTTTCTTGAGTAATTCCAAATTGTTTTAAAGATATAAGAGCTTGTTCAACATTTTCCATTTTAATTTCTTCTGCGGGAGAAGAGGCAATTATTTTATCTCTTTCTTCTTGGGAAAGAGAGTCATGAAGTTGGTCTAATATATTTAGAAAAATGAGCTTTATAAACCAGTTATCTAATTCTTTTCTTTGACTTTCATTGAGCTGGAGCTTTTTTTCTAAATCATCAAGAATTTGTTTGTAATTCATTTTGCGTGTTTTTCATTCATTAGTATAAAATCTACCGTACTTGTCACACCAGTAATTATTCCAGCTAAACCAGTTGCGCCAGTAGCTATTTGAAGTACTATATTTAAGTCAACGGCTTGATTGGCAATTCCAAATACTAGTGCTGCAAGCATTAATAAACCCGCTTCTGTTAAGTCTGATTTATATTCTTTTTTCAGCTCCCATTTGTATGGCTTTCCTCCTAAAGAATCTTTCAATTTTTCTGGTAAACCTGACTTTTTTTTCCACTTATTTACTACGTATTCTTCATATGCTTCAAAACTTTTAAATCTTTTTATCCAATCAATGCTTTTTTCAGTCAGAGATGGCTTTGGTTCTTCTTTTAAGAAGCTTGATTCTTTTTTAAATGAATCCAAAAGATCTTTAATAATAGGCATATTTGTAATATAGCAGCAAGTAAATAAATTTGCTTATTTAAAAAAGACTTAGAAATAGGTCTTTAATCACAGTGTCGAGAGACAGGGCTACCCTCCGGGTATTGGCCACTGGCTTCGTTATTCATTTGTTTTGCCGACTCAGGCCACCCTTGGCGGCAGAACAGAGGGTCTTGCCAATTATTTCACCAATATAAATAAAAAAATCACCTGGCGGTGATTCTTTTATTCATGTCGGAGAGACAGGACTCGAACCTGCGACCTCGCGCACCCCATGCGCGCGTTCTAGCCATCTGAACTACTCTCCGATGTTAAATTTGATGCAAATTGGGGTTCAATCAACAGCAATTGTAACCTGAAAACTTGATTTTGCCAGCTGGCTAACTCTCTGGTTGAATTGATGCCATCTTAATGTCAGGAAGCTCAAATATGCTAATGAAAGTAATCAGTATGATCGGGTGGTTTCGGGTTTACTTTTCGCAATGGTTCGCTATAGTTAGATGTGAATCCACTGCCCAATACAAAGGAGAAATATGACTAAGGCCAGTGCCAAAGCCGAGAAAGAAACTATGATTAAAGATCCAAATGAGCCAAAATTAACTAAAGAAGAAAAAGAAGCCAAACAGCTGAAAGAAACGCAGGAAACGGAAAAAGCTACTATGCAGGCGGCCAAAGTTCAGGCTGTTGGGATCGCAATGCAGCAGATAGACAAACAGTTTGGTAAGGGCTCGATTATGCGCTTGGGTGAGTCTCTTAGAGATATGCCCAAAATTCCTGTAGTCTCAACTGGTTCGTTAGCCTTAAATGTGGCTCTGGGTGTGGGTGGCTTTCCTAGAGGCAGAATCGTGGAAATTTACGGTCCAGAGGCATCTGGTAAAACTACTATTTGTTTGCACGCCATTGCTGAGGTGCAAAAAGCCGGCGGTGTGGCCGCTTTTATTGACGTAGAGCATGCTTTAGACCCGTCTAGAGCTCAAAAAATTGGGGTGGAACTAGAAAATCTCTTAATTTCTCAGCCAGATTATGGTGAGCAGGCTTTAGAGATAGCTGAGACTTTGGTTCGCTCAGGTGGAGTTGATATTGTGGTTGTAGACTCTGTGGCGGCCTTAGTGCCTAAATCTGAAATTGATGGCGAAATGGGCGATTCTCAAATGGGAGCTCAAGCCAGACTGATGTCACAGGCTATGCGGAAGCTCACAGCTGCCTTGAGTAAAACTAAAACTTTGATCATCTTCACTAATCAGCTCAGAATGAAGCTGGGTGTCATGTTCGGCAGTCCAGAAACCACCACCGGCGGCAATGCTTTGAAGTTTTACGCTTCTATCAGATTGGATATTCGTAAAATCGGCAATATTCAGGAGGGTGAAGAAGTGGTTGGAACCAGGCATAGAGTTAAGGTTAAGAAGAATAAGGTGGCGCCACCATTTAAGGTAGTTGAATTTGACATGGATGATAAAGGTATTTCTAGAACTGGTGATGTAGTAGATATTGGTACGGCAGAGGGAATTATCGAAAAGAGTGGCAGTTTCTTTAAATATAAGGGTGAGGTTTTAGCTCAGGGTCGCGAAGCGACTAAAGAAAAGCTATTTGCTAACCCAACGATTATGAAAGAAATTGAGCGAGAAATCTGGAAGAAAATTCAAGATAAGAACGGTTTGTAAGCTAGTTTACCAGATTAAAATTGTTAGTTTTCTGCCGGCTCCTGAGGGAGCCGGTTTGGTTGCTAATTCGCCTTGCTGGCGCTATAATCACTGCCAGTGATGTGAACCACATCGCTTGGAAACAAACCAAATTGAGTTTTGATTTTTATTATTATATGACCACCACTTTCATCGCCATTCAATTGGCCATCAGTGACCAGGTCGCAGACTCAGCGACTACCAGCTAATTTTTAGTAGGTAGTTTTTTGGTTTAAATTTTTCCAGGCGGGTGACATATCCTCATATTAGATTTAAGGATTAAATTTTAGGAGTTCTTTATGTCATTTTTTAGCAATCTATCTACCCTGTTTTCACAGAAACCTACTGGAGACAAAAAAGCCGCTCACTTGGCCAAAAAGCCAGTTGTAGTTGCCCCCATAGCCGGTAAGGTTGTGCCTCCAGTTAAGTCTCAAGCCGGAGTGCCAGTTATCGCCCCAAAATCAGTTGCCCCAGTTATAAAACCTACTCCCACACCAGCGGCGGTTTTGAATCTAGACGCCACTGTTCGCGAAGCTCAAGCCAAGGCAAGAGAGATCATTGTTGAAGCTAAAGACGAAGCTTTAATGATTAGGTCTGAGGCTGAACGCAAGGCCAGACAGCAAGAGCAGCAGTTAGTTGATCAGCAGCGGTCTCTTGAACAAAAACTTGATAAACTTGACGATAAATTAAGCCAACTCGGTTCTAAAGAAGAGCAAATCCTCAAGGATAAAGTTGAACTTGAAAAAGCCAAAGTTGGCGTCGAAGAAGCCAAAAACCAGGTTATTAAAAAACTTGAAGACGTTTCTGGCTTAACCAGAAATGAGGCCAAATCAGTTCTCTTGGAAAATCTGGAAAAGAAAATCAGATCTGAGTCCGCTCAATTAATTAGACAAGTCCAGGAAGAAACTAAGCAAGAAGTTGATGAAAAAGTTCAAGAGATCTTGATTGATGCCATGAAACATGGTGCGACTGAATATGTAGCTGAATATACCGTTTCAGTTGTCATTATTCCAAACGAGGAGATTAAAGGCAAAATTATTGGTAAAAACGGCCGTAACATCCATACTTTTGAGCGGTGTACCGGTGTTGATATCGATTTAGATGCCTCACCTAATGAAGTTAAATTATCATGTTTCGATCCAGTTAGACGTGAAGTGGCTAGAGTAGCTTTAGAACGATTAATTAAAGATGGCCGGATTCAGCCAGCCAGAATTGAGGAAGTGGTTGAGAAAGTAAAGACTGAGATTGAGAAAATTACCTTTGAAGCTGGTAAAAATCTCTGTCATGCCGTGGGCGTATACAATATCCCTTCTGGCTTGATGCAGCTTTTAGGCCGGTTCAAATATCGCTTCTCGTATGGCCAAAACATGATTACCCATACCATTGAGGAGACTAAAATTGGCACCAAACTAGCTCATGAGTTAGGTGTGAACGTTAATGTAGTCAAACTTGGCTGCTTACTTCATGACATTGGTAAAGTTTCTGAAGAGCAAGATGATAACCATATTGCTTTAGGTGTCAGAATTGCCAAGAAATTTGGTATGCCTCAAGCCGTGATCGACTGTATTGCGCAACATCATGAAGACGAACCTTTCTCTGGTCCAGAGCAGATGGTAGTTTACATCTCAGATGCTATTTCTGGTGCCAGACCAGGCGCTAGATACGAGAACTTCGAAGAATATGCTGAAAGACTCCAAAGCCTGGAAGCTATTGCCATGAGTTACCCAGAGGTGAAAGAAGCTTTTGCAGTTCAAGCTGGCCGTGAAGTCAGAGTTCTGCTAGAAGCTGAAAAGTCTAAAGATGATGACGTGACCGTTTTAGCTGTCAAGATTCGCGACGAAATTCAAGAAAAGGTCGTGGTTCCAGGCAGCGTTAAGGTGACGGTTATTCGAGAGACCAGAAGCCAAGAAGTCGCCAAATAAGCTTAACTAGCAGTACAATAAACTTATGCAAACAGCTCTTTTAATCGCTCAAATGGTGACGGCCATCATGATTGTAGGATCGATTCTGATCCAAGCCCAAGGTAATGGCTTTGGAGCTGCCTGGGGCGGTGGCGGCGAGACCTTTCATACCAGAAGAGGTGTAGAAAAGGTGGTTTTTTACTTTACGATTGTGGCAATCTTTTTGTTTACCATCATTTCTTTGGCCGTGGTAGCTCGCTAGAATTGAACTACTGGGCGCAGGGGTAATTTATGCGCAAATTTTATTGGTATACCATGGCGTATGCCAAAAAACATGGTTGGGTGTTCTTTAGTTCGTTAGTTTTAGCGATGATCGTTTTTGGCGGTCTAGTGCCACTTTTGAGTCGAAATTTAGTCCAAAAACCTCGGGAATATATTGGTTTAGTCGGGCAATATAGCTTGTATAGCCTGCCGACAGAAATTAAAAATAGTTTGTCAGTTGGGTTGACTAAAATTGAGACTGACGGCTCAG
>Ga0265292_1001548_pt1 | contig 19768 bp, 16 predicted proteins | sample Munlanlewell296A_FD_189080 | JGI IMG/M metagenome (GOLD analysis project Ga0265292, IMG submission 189080) | Leachate microbial communities from a municipal landfill in Southern Ontario, Canada - Leachate well 296A | ecosystem: Engineered > Solid waste > Landfill > Unclassified | place: Canada... | reverse complement strand
ATGTAACGGCTGTCACGGAACATCAAACACAGCAGGTACGCCTGACTATGCAAATGCAGGAGCAGGTGTAGCCAATGCCAACAGCCACACAAAACATACCGGCGCAGGCACGCCTACATGCGTATACTGTCATTCAACAACAACCACAAGCGGCACAACCATAGCATCAGGCTCAACAGTGCATACAGACAACGCACTGACAGTAGTACAGGGCGGAGGCAAGACCTTCGGATGGGTAGGCGGAGTAGGGTTCAAGAATTGCTCCAATATCTCATGCCATTACAACGGCGCAGCTCAATGGGGCGCAACGCTTAACTGCTCTTCATGCCATGCGTTCCCACCTGCGACGAATGCCCATGCAGCTCATATCCAGAACTCCGCATTGCTGACAACGGCATATGGAAACACAGAAGTCGCATCTAACGGCGCAAACTATGCATTCGGCTGCGGCAACTGCCATCCTATTAACCAAAGTACATACCATGCAAACGGAGCAGTTGATATAAGCCTTGACCCTGCTGACGGCGGCGCTCTTAAGTCCAAGAACCCCGTTGGAGCCAACAGGACAGGAACCGGAGGCGCCACAGTATGCAGCCTGATATACTGTCACAGCAACGGCGCAGGCGGCGTGGCTTTAACACATATGCCAAGCCCTGCATGGAATACACCGCTCACAGGCAATAAATGCGGTTATTGCCACGGCAACCCTCCGCAGTACGCAAGTGTGGGAGCAGGAGTTGCAGGAGCAAACTCGCACTACAACGCAACCCCTAACTTCATGGGCAAAGAAGGCGGCCACATGATAACCATACACAGCGATAACATATATGACAGAGTCGCCGGAACCGGCAGGCTGACAGCAAACACGACAACAGACAGCAGCCACGGAAACAATGCAGTGGCGACAACCATGTCATGTAATGTCTGCCACAGTGGGATCGTAAGCGCCACCACAACAACAATAGACACATACTCAATGAACGGCACTGCAAGCTCATTCAGGTGCGGCGCATGTCATACAGCAGTAACAACTACAAAACTTCAGGCAGGCGCGATAGCTGATAAGTCCCTGCATGTGAATGGTTCTGCAAACGTAGTGTTTGAGGCTGCTCTAACCATGAAGTCAAAGGCACAGCTTAGGGATGCGTCAAAGCCTGCGACATGGACGAGGAACGGCACATACGGCTTAACCGGCTCTTATGACTCGGCAGCATTGAACGGCACATGGAATGCCGGCACAAAGACATGCACGACAGCATGTCACAACGCTGGCTCGGTCGCGGTAACGCCAACATGGGGCGATACAACAGTAACCTGCTATAGCTGTCATACGAGTCTATAGGGGTATGGATGATGAGAAGTGGAATATGTATAATAGAGGCTGAGATAAAAAGGTGATAGAATGGCAAAGCCGATAATTAAAAAAGTTAGAGCCATGAGATGGCAGGCATGGGTAAACCTCATGCTTGCCTTCACTTTGATCTTCAGCGTCTTCATGCTTCATGGGTTGTATGCGCCGTATGAGGCGCAGGCAGCGGTGGCATGGCAGGCCTCAAGCGCAATTGCGGCATCGACCGGTGCAAATGTAACGGTTACATTGCCCGCCCATCAGGCAAATGATATATTTCTGCTTCAGGTTTGGGTAAGAGATGTAGACGATACTGTTACGGTTGCGGGCTGGACACAGATTGCAACCATTGACAGGGGCACAACCTCACGCTACTGGTGGTTCTGGATGAGAGCGGCCTCCGGTGCGGAAACAAATCCGACCGTATCTAAAAGCACCGCAACGGGTGATACCTATGCAGCCGTTACGACGTACCTCGGAGCCATTACAACCGGCGACCCGTGGGAGGTGAAAGGAACGGCATCTACAGGCACCACCAATACCGCTGCTTTGAATGGAATAACGACTCTCACTGCCGGTGCCCTCGTTGTTGCCTCTATCGGCGGCGAGGACAACCTTACAACGACCTGCGCGTTTACGGCAACCAATCCGGCCTCGCTGACAACCAATTTATACGTTGAAAGTAATCAGGGGGCGGACGGGGCATGTTCATCCGGCTCGGCGAACCGCGCTGCAGCGGGAGCCACTGGAACGGTAAACGCTGCATGGGATGCTGTGCCGCTCGGCTGGGGCGGCATTGTGCTGGCCCTTAAGCCGCAGCCTGTCGCCGCTCCTACGCTTTCTTCTCCGACAGCGACCGGGATCGGCAGCACCACCGCGACTCTGGGGGCTAATATCACGTCAGACGGCGGGGCTTCAATTACTCAATATGGAACCTGCTGGGGGACGACAGCGGCCCCAACTGGAAACTGTTCAGCATTAGGCGCAGGTTCTACTGGTGTATTTACAGACGCGCGTACCGGCTTGACCGCTGGGACGAAACTTTTTTACCGGGGGTATGCAACCAATTCTGCCGGCACCGCTTATTCCCCGGACGGCAGTTTCTATACAGAGCCTGCGACTCAGGCATCAGGTATAAACTTTACCTCAGTAGGCTCGACAAGCATGACAGTGAACTGGACGCGCGGCAGCGGCGGCGGCGTTATCGTGCTGATGAAACAAGGCTCGGCAGTAGATACGGATCCTTCTGACGGAACCTATACAGGCTATACTGCAAACTCTGCATTCGGCGGCGGCACTCAGATTGGCACAGGCAATTACGTTGTTTATAAAGGGACAGGCACAAACGTGGCGGTTACCGGGCTTTCTGCCAGCACAACGTATTACGTAGCGGTATATGAATTCTCCGGGACTGTTGATACAGCGGGAGTAGCTCAGGGGACAAACTACAAATTAACACCGGCAACAGGAAATCAGGCAACTACCGGCGGCCCTGTTGCGATTGCTCTAAATCATAATTCGACGACCACAAGCTCTTCCAAGTGGCCCGGCAATGGCGGATGGGGTTTGACCGGAACAAAATACGGGGAGTTTGTGTGCGCTACATGTCATGAACCAAGAGCGACAATTATTAAAAGCATTAAGACTACGATAACAGCGCCTGTGGGAAGTTTCCCCGGCCCCGGCACGGTTACATTTTCATCAACTACAAGCCCCAATGGCTTCGGCAATGACTCCATCGCTGACGGCACACAGACGCCGAGGACAAGCTCCACAAAGATATGCGAGGTATGCCATACTTATGACTCAACAGGAGGGAGCGGAACAACTGCTCATCCTTACAATTCACTCCTTGCCACTTTGGGCAATCACCAAAGCGGTGACAATACCGACTGCACATCATGTCACAAGCATAACAAAGGCTTCGATGCGGCCTGTGACGTATGTCACGGCAACCCGCCGGGAGTTCTTGCATTCGATCCCGGGCCGACCGGCTCGACAACAGCAGGCAAACACGCAACGCATGTAACAACATTGAGCTTTATTTGTGACAACTGCCATAAGAATTATTTGATGCCTGAATCTCCGAAACAACTAATAGACATCGGATTCAGCATGTGGACTAAAACCGGCGCAGGAACTACATACGGCGCTGCTAATGAAGTTACTGTAGGTGATGGTTACAAGGGTAATAACAGCACAACAATAGTTGCTGATAATACAAGGAACTGCTCTACCCTTTATTGTCACGGCGCTTTCAGCGGCGGCTTGACTGCAACTCCGACATGGGCGACAGGGACTGCTGCATGCGGCACATGCCATGCAAACACCGCAGCCTCGGCAACTTCCCTCCGCGCCAGTCATATAAGGCACGCAGGTAATGCTGCCGGGGGCCTCAGCGTTCTCTGCGAGGATTGCCATAAAAACGGAACAGCATACACATTGCTAAACGGCCATGTGAACGGAAAGATTGCCTGGTCATTAAAGACAACCGACAACAGGTTCGGCGCAACCGCAAAATACAATGCCGCGATAAGCGGAGAGATCAACAACGTTGCTCCGAGCCCAAGCTATCAGACCTGTGAAACTCTCTACTGCCATAGCAATGTCCAGAGCGGAACAGCGCTTGCCGGGCCTACTTCTTACGGCACGCCGAGATGGGGAGGCGGAGTTCTTACATGTACGGCTGTTGCGGGATGCCATGATAATCCTCCTGCAACTCCTACAGCAAACAGCGCGCATACCGCGCATACAGCCGAAGGTTATTCATTCACATGCGCAGCATGCCATAATAATGGAGGATATACGACGACAGCAAACCATGCAAATGGAACTTTAAATATGACCGTCGCAGCAACATACGGCGGCACATACATCCAGGGAGACCATACGCCGGGAAGCGGCGGTTATGGAACATGCTCGAATGTTTACTGTCACGGCGCTTTCAGCGGCGGCCTTACTGCTGCGCCTTCATGGGCAGGAACTGCTGCATGCGGCACATGCCATGCAAACAGTGTAGCCTCGGCAACTTCACTCCGCGCCAATCATCCACGCCATGCCGGCAGCGCTGCCGGCCAGCTTAGCCTTTTGTGCACAGCCTGCCATCCATCACGAGTGGCTGCTGACGGGCATGTTGATTTAAGCGTTCAGTGGGACATTGACAGATTAGATGCAAAATTCGGAGCTACTGCATCTTATAATGCTCTTGAACTGGGTTCTACCGGTGCAAAGGCGCCGAGCGCCTCGTATGCAAACTGCACCAATGTTTACTGCCACAGCAATGTGCAGAGCAGTAACGGCACTGCGGCGGCTAATACCTTTGCGACAGTTCAATGGGGAGCAGCATCTGTAACCTGCGATTCATGTCACGGCCAGGCCGCGAAGGGAAATGGCCAACCCTCTACCGGAAGCCATGCGGTGCATGCAACAAATTATTCTTATGCATGTGCAGTATGTCATAACAATGCAGGCGATGAGACAACAAGCCATGCAAACAGAACTATAGATCTGAGTTTCAATGCAACAGCCAGCAGTGGTTCCGCAGCTTACAGTCAAGGAAGCCACACTCCGGGAAGCGGAGGATACGGCAATTGTTCCAGCACAAAATGCCACGGCACAATTACGGGCACAAGCGTAACTCCTGACAATTGGGGAACTGATCTGTCTGCGCTTGACGCCTGCACAGTCTGCCACGGAACGAAGATAACCGCAGCCGACTATGGCGCGGCGGCCATCAACAGGGCGCCGGGCGGAAACGCCACAGGCGTTGACACAAATGGCGACACCGCAGCTACGGATTCGCAGGTCGGAGCGCATGATACTCATTTGAGGTCATTAAATAATTACAGCAGCGATATTGCATGCACTGAATGTCATAGCGTCCCTGCAAGCGCCTCAACGACAAATATAGCTGCACATCTTGACGGGCTGCCTGCTAATATGACATGGGGGACCGTTGCGACAACGAATTTGGCAGCGCCTAGTTATACCAGCCCTAACTGCACTAATACATACTGTCATTTCGGCAAGTCCATCGGGCTTTATCCTCCTGCGACTGCCAATGCCTCGGTCTCATGGACCAATACTGCATATCTTAACGGCACGCCGAGTCTTGCAGGCGACTGCGGCAAGTGCCATTTATCGCCTCCGGCTACTACCGGAAGTCACAATGGCGTTACCAATATCAACCAATGCAATACCTGCCATAACCACGTTACAACCAGCGGAACTTTTTTTGATGCCACCAAGCATATAAATGGCGCTGTAGATTCTTCCGGCGGCACCTGCCTTGGCTGCCACGCCAGCACCGCGGGTACGCTCCCGAGGAGGGCGATTAAAGGCGAGTTCGGCCTAACTTTTGGGCACAGGAAGAGCGGAAGGGCCGCGGTTACCAATAACGACTGCTGTGTATGCCACATGGAGGGCAATCCGAGCGATGGCTCCATAAACACTACTTACCACAACGCAAGCGCCGGCAATGGCAAGGTCGAGCTAAGGAATCCGGATACGGGGGCCTTGATGGTTACTATCACATTGAACACGCACTTCCAACGCGATCTCTCCAGCAACACTATTGAAGCCGTGGCGACAAACGTCCAGAACTTCTGTCTTGCCTGCCACGACGGCACATTCAATGCTACTGCGATCAAGACGCCACTTGGCGGCACTACCAACCCGTGGAACAACGCCGACCCTGCTCCCGTGAACGTGGACACACAGTTCGCCACCACAAACACGTCATTCCACCCGGTCAAGGGCGTGCAGAATAATAGTTTCTGCGACGTGGACACGATGATGGCGCCGTGGAACGTGCCAAACGGGACGCATAAACTGATAACCTGCTTTGACTGCCATGCAGGCAATGGCGTATCAGGCACCCAGACCAGCACGGTAGTGGCCCACGGCAACGCCGTGACCCTGAGGGCGGACATTATTGTTACGGTTAAAGCGATTGCTAACCCGCTCTGCGTCGTATGTCATAATACTACGATTTACTGGGGTGCAAACGTACACTCGGGCGCCGGAAGCGGATGGAGCGGCAATACCGAGGCTCGACATCAGCCTGCCGACCATTGGGGCTGCACCTCCTGTCACGGCGTGGATAACTATGCCACCGCGGCGGGCACCCAGACGACCCGGGCTGAGGCTGCCCACGGGTTTAACACTGCCGGCGAATATGCCTTCTTGCGCGGTTCGAGCGGTTCCAAGTGGACTTGGGACACCACCAATCCCCGTACTACCTGTGACAATATGAACTGTGGCACGGGTCGCTCTGATTCTGGTATGACATATACTCCGGGCGGCACGTATTAATTAGTCATAACTCCCCCTAACCCCCTCTTATCGAAAGAGGGGCAGGGAGTTAAGAAAAACGGCAGGGCGGGGGAAGACCCCGCCCTGTTTTTTGTGTTTTTCACAGCTCCCCTCCTGTTTTTTCTCCCCGGCGAATCCGCCTGAGTGCGGAAGGAGGGGATGATGGGTGGTAAATATATGGAAGGGGTAAAGGCATCAATAGCTTTAGTTTTTGTGGTATAATTATTTAACCCGAATAAAGCGGAATTGAAGATTGTAAATTGAAAATTGAAAATTTGATGTATGACCGAAGGTTATGATGCTATAAACATTTGCGAGAACACGTCAAGTTCTGAAGATAAATAACATAATTGAGGATAAATGCCAACAGTTTTAAGGGTTGGGCCATGTAGGTTTTTCTTTTATGCAGGTGATAGGAACGAACCTCAGCATATTCATGTTGAGTGTGATGACAGAATTGCCAAATTTTGGCTTGACCCTGTCAGGCTGCAAGGTAGTGGAGGATTTAGCAGGGTAGAAATCAGTAGAATCCACAAAGTTATAAATGAGAATCGTTCAAAATTATTGGAGGCATGGAATGAATACTTCGGCAGTTGAAATAGAAGCGCCAAAAGCAGAAAACGTAAAAGTAACAAAAGATACCCTAAATGTAGACCTCAGTGATGGAAGAACAATTTCAGTTCCTCTGGAATGGTTTCCTCGTTTGGTATATGCTACGAAAGAGGAACGAAGTAACTGGAGATTGATTGGCAGGGGTCATGGTATTCATTGGGAGAATATTGACGAAGACATAAGCGTTGAGGGGTTGCTGGCCGGCAGACCGTCAGGGGAGAGTCAGGCATCTTTTAAAAAATGGTTAAACCAGCGTCAATCTCGCCTATCTCGTTCCAAATGACAGTTTTCGGACTTCTTACGAGATCATCAATGTTTATCAGGTGAAATTATGGACGGGAAAACAAGGATAAATATTGCCGGTAAAATGTTTCTTCTTGCTCCCCTGCTTCTGTTGCTGCTCTTTGCCGTTTCCGGCTGTGAAAGAAAATCCCCCCCTCAAAAAGCCCCTGAAAAGGCAAAACCAGTATGGGATGGCACAGGAGAAGGATTCCGGACAAGCCGGAATGACAGGAAGGAAATAGAGATAACCCTGAAGGAAACTAAATTGGCCGCGATACCGGAAGATTATGACAAGTGGGGTAACATTTCTTTCAGCGCCGATGGACAACAGGTTTTCTATAAAGCCATAAAAAGGGGTAAGAACTTTATCGTAGTTAACGATAAGACAGGCAAATTCTACGATGCGATAAATGACCTGATTGTTTTTAGTCCGGATGGAAAGAGGGTTGCTTATGACGGCAAAAGAGGCGGGAAAGAGTATCTGGTCATTGATGGTAAAGAGGTGAAGTCCTTTGACGATGTTGCCCCTGGCCCTTTCAGTCCTGACGGCCATTTGGTTGCCTGTCAAGTGGAAGGCAAAGAGGATAAGAAATGGTTTATTATTGTCTCTGGCGGAGAGAAGGAGATTTATCGCAGCCAAGCTTTTCCTGACACCTTTCGGTATCCGGTTTTCAGTCCGGACGGCCGTTTGCTTGTTTTCGAGATGGGCGATGATAAGATGAAAATTGAGAATAAGAAGAGAACCGTCTTCTTTCTCGATGTATCTACTAAGAAGATAATTAAGGAACGGCTTTATACCGATTATCAGACGGGGAAAATTTCTTTTAGTTCCGATTCTTCGCGGGCTGTCTACGATATACAGAAAGAAGGCAAAAGCTTTCTTGTATTGCTGGATTTTGCATTGAATGTCGCAGACTCGACTCTACGAGAAGAAAGGAAGATAGAACTTCCTTACGCTGCGACAGTAAATTTTATTTTAAGCCCGGACGGGAAAAAGATTATCTATATTGCAACCAAAGAAGGAAAACAGTATTTAGTCGTAAGTCCCTGGGAATCTCCGGCACAGGGAAAAGAAAGAGGCCCTTATGAGGCAATTGCTTCGCCTGTCTTCGGTCCCGACTCAACGACAGCCGTCTACTACGCAATGAAAAATGGCAAGTGGCGCATCGTGGTCGGTAATAAGGAAGGCGGCGCGAATTACGACAGAGGTGGAAATGCCCCTTCGGTCTTTAGTCCTGACGGCGCAAAGATAGCCTGGCCGGCGATGAAGGGCGGACATCAAGATAGAAGGATGATGGATGGCAAGTGGTTTATGGTTGTCTCTTCTGCGGGCAAACCTGCTGCGGCAAAGGAGAGCGCAGCTTATGACATGGTAGTTACGCCGGTTTTCAGTCCTGACGGCAAATACATTGCCTACAGGGCAAGAACAGGGACCATGGAGAAAGCAAAACGCTTCATCGTGATTGCCAATACAGAGACAGGCAAAGTGATTAAAGAAGGGCACGTTAGTGATGAAGTCTGGCCACCGGTGTGGAGCGCAGACGGCAAGGCGGTTGCGTATGGTGCGCGGATTGGAAGAGAATTATGGTGGAAGGTGGAGAAGCTGTAGAATAAACAAAAGGGGAAAAAGGTGAAGAAGGTGAAGAAGGGTTTACCCCGTTACAAGGACGAAGGTCTTCTAACGGGGTAGCTGTGCCATAATCTCAATCTCGGTCACGGACAAAGACATCTGACTTCCCGTTTGTGTCGCCCGGCACGAGGTTACCGGCATCTGACTCGAATGCCACATACCTGCCGTCACCACTTATGACTGGAATGAAGCATCTGCCGCCATTTCCCTGAATGCCGGTGCTGTCCTTGCTTACGATTTCAGTCTTGCCTGTCTGCCTGTCATGGACAAAGGCGTCTGTTTCACCATTTGTATCGTTCGGCACGAGGTTGTTGGCCGCTGACTCAAATGCCACAAACCTGCCATCAGCGCTGATGGCAGGCAGGCTGCTCGGGCCAGTTCCTTGTGTACCGGCACTGTCCTTGCTTATGATTTCAGTCTTGCCTGTCTGCCTGTCATGGACAAAGATATCAGCTTTATCATTTGTATCGCCCGGCACCAGGTTGCTGGCCCCTGACCGAAATGCCACATACCTTCCGTTTGGGCTGATGGCGGGATCTCTGCTAAAGTTATTTCCCGGTTTGCCGTTACTGTCCTTGCTTATGATTTTCGTTTCGCCTGTTTTTCGGTCGTGGACAAAGATGTCCTCTTTATCATTTGTATCGCCCGGCACCAGGTTGCTGGCCAATGACCAAAATGCCACAAACCTGCCGTCAGCGCTGATGGCGGGATCTCTGCTAAAGTTATTTCCCGGTTTGCCGTTACTGTCCTTGCTTATGATTTTCGTTTCGCCTGTTTTTCGGTCGTGGACAAAGATGTCCTCTTTATCATTTGTATCGCCCGGCACCAGGTTGCTGGCCAATGACCAAAATGCCACAAACCTGCCGTCAGCGCTGATGGCGGGCTCATAGCTATGGTTATTTCCCTGCTTACCGCTACTGTCCTTGCTTATGATTATTGTTTCGCCTGTCTGCCTGTCATGGACAAAGATGTCCGATTTGCCGTTGGTATCGCCTTGCACGAGATTGCCGGCTAATGACCTAAATGCCACATACCTTCCGTCAGCGCTGATAGCTGGCACATAGCTATTATTATTTCCCAACTTGCCGTTGCTGTCCTTGCTTATGATTTTCGTTTCGCCTGTCTGCCTGTCATGGACAAAGATGTCCGATTTGCCGTTGGTATCGCCTTGCACGAGGTTATCGGCCGCTGACGAAAATGCCACATACCTTCCGTCAGCGCTTATCGTGGGATCATCGCTATTGCCATTCCCCAACTTGCCGTTGCTGTCCACGCTTACTATCTCGGTCGTGCCCGCGTAAGAGACCGATGCGGCCATAAAAGCAGCCGCAAAAAGCCCTGCAAACACCCGCAAAAAAACTTTTCTCATATCTTACCTCTCTTAATCTGTGATTTGAATTGTAATTCCCTGTAGTCTTGCTACAGGGTTACCCTTATTCTGTCATTCTGGCTTGTCCAGAATCTTTCTCAAGGATTCCCGCTTCAGCCTTCGTAGCTACTTCGGCGAAGTAGGCCAAGCGGGAATGACAATAAAACAAATATCGGATTCTTTGATACCCTGCGGTCTCTGCCGCAGAGTTCTTTATTTTTAATTATCCCACATTTATTTTAATTTTGGAAGCTGCTGTGATGCGCGTCAAGATATTGATCTGGGATGATTGGTGATCTCCTGTTCTTGACTTTTTAATAAAAAATAGGGTTTAATATATGTCTTGCTGGAGGTAAGAAATCATGTATGCGATTATAGAAACAGGCGGAAAGCAGTATAAGGTCATTGCAGGGGGCAATATAAATGTAGAAAAATTGCCTGCAGAGACAGGCGCTGCTGTCACGCTGGATAAGGTGCTTGCAATAGTCACGGATGACAAGAACATAACCGGGACGCCGTATATTAAAGGATCTGAGGTTAAGGCAGAGGTTGTTGGTTCCGGAAAAGGGAAAAAGGTTATCATCCACAAGCAGAGGCCGAGGAAAGTCTACAGAAAGACCAATGGGCACAGGCAGCAATATACTACATTGAAGATAAAAGATATAGTGGTCGGAGGATAAGATGGCACATAAAAAAGGCGTAGGAAGTTCAAGAAATGGCCGTGACAGCGAAGCACAGCGCCTTGGCGTTAAAATATTCGGCGGGCAGGTTGTACGCGCAGGCAATATCATTGTGAGGCAGAGAGGCACGAAATTTCACCCCGGCCAGAATGTCGGCAAAGGCACTGATGACACGCTTTTTGCCATGATTGACGGGAAGGTTGCTTTCGAGAGAAAGAACCGCGATACTCTTAAGATTAGTGTATATCCTGTAGCAGAGCCGGCAGCATAACCAGCTATTAAACTAACCGGAAACTGAAAGAGTGAACTGAAGACAAAGCATAATGTTTTCGCTCATTCTCGCTCCGCTCCGAGGAATTTTACCTCTTTATTTTCTTAAATTCTATTAGGACTATCGGCAAAATAAAACCGCTCAAACACAATGCTTTGTCTTAGATAAGTTGAATCATTTACTAGTCAACCTGCCGTTACAACCATCACAAAACCTGTAAACATTAATATTGCGCCGAGAAGCCTTTCCCTTACGTTTTCTTCTTTAAAAAGGAAGTAGCCGTACATTATCCCTATAATCAGGCTCAGCCTCTTCACGGATATCATATAAGCCACTTTAGTAAGTTTCATTGCCAGCATATGGGAGGCAGCCATAACAGCATAAAAAATACCCGGCAGGAACAATCCCCTGAATTGTTTTTCTCTGATAAAATTTTTTAGGTCATTCCTTGCCATCCAGAAAGCTATTGGCGCAAACAAAACAGTCAGTGCTATGAAATAGGTTACTGCAAAAAATAAAGGCGAAGAATGTTCTATGGCTTTTTTCCCGAATGATGCTGTAAAGCTGTAGAGCAGGGCAACACATATCATAAATACAGAACCCTTTTCCTTTGTTACAGCCTTAAATGGTTCAAAAACCCCCTTCTTTATCTCCTTGATATTTAATATATAGCTCCCTGCTGCTATCAGGAAAATACCCATGCCTCCCCAAAAGGATACTTTTTCTCCGACTATGAAATAGGAAATGAAAATTAAAAACACAGGTGTTAATGCAAGGAAGGGAAGGGTAAGGCTCAACGGTGAGACTTTCAGGGCTTTTATATAAAGGATGATTGTTATTATCTCAACCGGCAGCGCTATGAAAAAGGCTGTGTAGAATTCCCTGTCCAGTTCCGGAGTTGGGATAAAGAACCAGATAATAAAAAGAAGCGGCAGAGAGAAGAAAAGCCTGAACCACGCAGCAAGGTATTCATTGCTGTCTCTGAGCGCCTTCTTTGTAAGCGCATCGCTTGTTGCGAGAGTGAATGCGGAGATTAATGCAAATATTACCCATAGATAAGGCATTTGATTATTTTACAGGATAATCAGGATATATGCGACAAGATTGACGGGCTTTTACTGAACTTGATATTCCTTGCAATTTGCTGCGGGGTTACCTTATTTCTGTCATTCTGGCTCGTCCAGAATCTTTTTTAAGAAGGATTCCCGACAAGCGGGAATGACACTTTTAGATGCCTTGCAGCTTGCTGCATGGAGGTTCATTGTACCTTGTGCCGGCGGATGGTATTGATTTAGATGGTCTTGATTTTTTGCGGGCAAAAAGCTATTTGAAATAAAGTTTAAGCATTGCGAAGATAATGCCTGTGAGCACGCCTATCTGTCCGAGCCAGAATATGAACATCCATTTAAGAATGGTAGTGATAATCTCGGTTTTGGCGTTAGCGATATCCACTTTTGTAGCAAGGAGTTCTTTCTTATTTTCCGTATCCGCCTCAATTGCGGTATTAATAGCTTTTGCGATTGCTTTTGCCTAATCTTCAGGAAGGCTTGCACTCAGTATCTCATAAATTTTTAAAGTATCTACGCTCATAGAGTTTTTTCCTCTTTCTTCTAAGATAAATTTATCACAAAATAAGTCCTATTTGCAATGTCTTTTTTAAATCAACCTCTCTACTGGACCTCCCGCCAATCGAGGATTCTCATTCTTCTGCGGACAAATGTTACTGTGGCAGGCTCATCCCTACCAGGCGGAGGGGTGATGGAGGAGCCGTATAAGGCATAATCATAGGTGTCTGGGGTAATCCAGACTGTCTCCTTGGCGCTGTCAGTGATTGTTATTGTGGCTGTTCCTTTAGTTGCGCCTGTAGCAGGGAGATTAAATGTAACTGTCTGAGCCGGAGTTATGGCTGTGCAGGTTGGATTGCAATATTCTGTAATCATTGCAGAACTTGGATGCTCCAGTGTGCTTACAGTTACGGTTATTTTTAGGGGGTCTTTTGTTGTGAGGCTTCCGCTGACAACATTTCCTGTAGAAGGGTCTAAAGGCACCACATGCGGGGTACTATACCTGTCATGCAGGGTGATGGGAATGGTTACATTAGAGCCCATAGAGGGATTCATTCCTGTAAATGTATACGTTGCGTTTAGATGGTCAGGGCCGACATAAAAATTGGTCTGGACATGAAGGGCAACAGGATTGCCGCCGCTGGCATTGAGCCTCCATACCTCCACACGCCATGTTCCGAACAACCCTGTGGCGGGGATGTCATAGTCGTCTGACAATGTCATTCCAAGGGTCGGCTCAAAGGTTGATTGTAATACATTGCTTGAATCATACCAGTAAAAGCGATAATATTTTGTTGCATCGGCGCCGAATGCCTTCCCATAGACTCTATTCCCGGCAGGGAATATATAACTCTCATCTGTGTAGGCAGGGTTTGAATAAAGGACTATGCCCTTTACAGTGGTTTTATCGGCAGTAGAGGCCGAATTTCCCGATGAGTCGGTTGCAGTTACAGTTACCGTACAAGTATCATTTATTGCGACAGTGGCTGGTATGTTTACCCTGACTGTTACATCTTGGTATCCTCCAAAAGGAGCGAGTGTTACGTTTGAAGGAGGCACTGCTGTCCATCCTATGCACGAGCCCGGCACAGTTGTTGAAAAGGTTACTGTCTGGCTCGAAGCTGTATTGTTCTGCACCCTGTGGTCATAAAATACAGAAGAGCTTTTTCCGCCTGCGCCTTCGCAGGGGTTGCTGATGGTACAAGGTGTTAAAGTCAAAGGACCGCTCACAGTTGTTACAGCAGCAGCAGTTGCTGTTTTGCTCGGGTTATTGCCTGATGTTGCGGTAATCGTCGTTGTATCAATTGTCCCTATGGTTGCGCCCGCCGGGATTTGAACCGTCAACGTAAAATTAGCTGATCCCCCTGCGGCTACGGTTATTGAGGATGAGCTTAACTGCGTAGGCCAGCCTTTATTTGAGCCTGCCAAGAGACTGATGGTGTCACTGCTTCCGCCGAAGTTGTGAAGCGTATAATTATATATCACCGATGCCCCCTGCGTGCCGTATTGTGAAATGCTTGTGGGGATTATCGCTATTGTCCCGACAATTCTATCAGTGTCGCTGGCTGTCTTTGTCTGGCCGCCTACTGTCACGCTCGCTGTGTTTGTGAGTGTATCCGGCGGCGTGCCTGTCAATGTGGCGGTAATTGTGAATGTTACGCTGCTGTTAGCTGGCATATCCGGTATAGTGATGCCTGCCCCTTGCATGGATGCCTTGGCGAGATCTGCAGGGCATGTTGTCCCATTGGCAGAACAAATGATGGGATCGCTCGTAACATCAATATTTGTTACAGCAGGGTCTTTGAAGACCGCGCCACTTAAGGTAACGCCGGTGGTATTGGTGATAACTACAGTATAAGTGGTTGTATCTCCGGAATTTTTGAATTCGACGCCGATGCCGTCAGTCTTGGTGATGGTAGGCATAACAACGACATTGATAATGCCCGTGCCCTGATCAATGTTAGAGGCATTGCACTTGGAAGGGGCATCAGGAAAGGGGTCATTGATGGACGAACAGACAGCGCCTGGAGGGGTTTTATTCTGATCCCAGCTTACGACAAAGGGAGTGTACAGTTTACCATTGCTTCCGCTTAATGCCTGGCAGGGCACAGTAACGCCTGGCATATAAAGAATGCCACTACCTGTACCTCCACCGATTTCGTTTCTATTACCATCGCCGCAGGTATCAGTTGGTCCGTCTTTATTCAGGAATGGACTGGAGTTTGGCAGTATCGCCACAGAACAACTTGCGGCTCCAGTAGGCGGCAGATACTGTGGTGATTTACCATCACTTGAGATGAAAATGCCGATATCATAGCGAGTAGGTACATCGAAGTTGACTGTTACCTCAAGGTCAAGAGTGACATTGGTGCCGCCTGTGCATGAGGTTACATCTCCTATGACTTGTATGTTGGTGATCGAAACGTCACCGGCATTGCAGTTCACATCCGAGCCATTTCTTGATGCAGCACACTGTGTTGGGCCGAATGCATGAGCTGTCGTTGTGTGAGAAAGCAGGCATGTAGCCACAATGCCGATTACAAGTAGACCCCTCCACAAACGCGCGGCGCGGAATTTCGGTGCCAGTTGAGACCACTGAAAAAATCTTTTTGGGGTGTCATTGCGAGGAGCGTAAGCGACGTGGCAATCTTTAATCTGTTGATTTATATAAAGGCGAGATTGCTTCGCTTTCCCTTCGCTATGCTCAGGGCTTTGGCTCACCGCAATGACAATTCGCTGAAGTTTTTCAGAAGTCTCAAGTTGCAGTGCCGCGGCCGCCTGATAAAAAAGCCGGACAATAGGTGACAGACCATGATTATTCATATTCCCTCCAAACAACTTACATAAATTATTAATCCTATTCTTCCCACTGTCCTGCGCTAATCTGCACGACACGCTGGACAGTGTTTGACAGAAAGTTTGTAATTCTTCCAGTAGAGGTGAGAATATACTGCGCGGCATAAGTGCTTGGATTGTGAAGTGTCGGCAAGCTTCCCAGATAACACCGCGTGCAGTTTTGGAATTGATTGGCAGTTTTTCCTGTGCAATAAAAATATTCTGTATCAATAAAAAACGGCCTTCTTATGTCAAAGCCTATGTCATTGCCCGTTCCCAAATCATCACTGACGTTAATAGTCGGTAAAGCAGTGCAGTTAGCCAAAAGTGTATCGGTCAGTTTTGCAGCGGGGTAGACAGAATCATTCTGAGAATGCGACTCTCCTTTTGCTACTACTGTAAAGGTAGATGCAGTTGTCGCATTATATGTGATCTTGAAATCAGTGCCTATTGCCAGCCTGCCTGTTGAAGGGAAGCGGGTTGTTGAGTCTACAGTTATGACAGAGTCTGTTGTTTTATTGTAGTTAGATGTTAGATATGCAGGCGTATCAACCCTGAATTGCCCTGCGCCAAGCGGAATCCATTGGCCGTGTGTCGAATAATTAGGAATATTTAATTTATTTAACGCAAGGGTATAGTGCAAGCCTCCGTCCGCAATATCAAACGCCTGCTGTCCTTGTGTTTCCTGCACTCCGATATATGCGCCTGTTGTAACCAGCGAAACTGCAACAGCAATAAAGAGAGAGAATATCAAGAGCGCAAGGATTGTCGCTACTATGGAAAGGCCTGAAGTATCTTTAAGTGATTTAAACATTATTATTTGGCTCTCAAAAAATTGCTTATAATTTCTTCTAAGACGTTTCTTAATTCCGGGACATCTGATTGGGAAATAACCCCTTTAAAGTGTTTGTGATTTTTAAATCCCGGCTCCGGCTTATGAGCTGCATTGTCGTACCTGAATATCAGATTGCCATCTTTGTCCTGAAAATGGAACGAATATGAAAGTTTTTCAATTTTATATCTTAAATCAACATATTCTGTAGCAAACAGCCTTGAATCGTCAGCGAATACTATAGTAGATTTTATTACACCAATCTTTTCCGTCCTTAAATCAATACTTACTTCAGAGGTAATAATGAAGCCTGTCTTTGAATAGTCATCAATTATCTTTACAGCATCCTGTAAATATTCAGGCAGCAACATATTCTATATCTTTAAGCTTTCCAAGTTCCTCTATAATTCTATTGCGTATCCCTAATTCACCTGCCCACCTGATATACTCATCATCACCCCCTTTTAAATTCTCCGCAGAAAATTCTTTTGAAAAAGTCTCGGATGAAACTTTATATTTTTCTTCAAAACTCTGTATTTCTCTGTTCGTCCTGTTTAAACCAATTTCCAACCTTTTTATTTCAGCAGAAATCGCTGATTTAATAACATCTGTTGCATCCTCTTTATCGGATGTGATTTTTAGTTTGACCATATTACATGCATCTCCTTCTTCCCATTTTTTTCTATTATATCAGAATTCAATTACTCTCTCTGCAATAAACAATGTCTGAACTCCCTGTGTTTCCTGTACTCCGATATGTGCGCCTGTTGTAACCAATGAGACTGCAACAGCAATAAAGAGAGAAAATATCAGGAGCGCAAGGATTGTCGCTACTATGGAAAGGCCTGATTGTGTGTTTATTGAATTCATTGCAGATTCCTCAGATAGACCTCTGATGTAAGAGATACGGTCTCGTTGCGAAAATTTATGGATATGCCTGGCGTACCTGACCAGCCTATCTGGACACGTCTTATATCAGTGCGGTCCTGAAGTGCGGGAAGGGTATCTGGTGTCTGAGTTATTGTGCCATTAGCAAGGACATACTGGAAATTCAGCGCTGTTACATTTTCTGCCAATATATTTCCACCACCAGCGCTTGGACAGGCTGCCAAGTTTGCTGGTGTCCATTCTTCTCTATATATATTATTTGACCCATCATATCTGAAACTTATGGTGTTACCGCTAACATCATTGAAACAAAACTGTGTGGCATTTGCAGTCCCGATTTCTGCATCAATAAACCCATCGGCATCAACACTTGTGCCAAGACTTCTTACGTTTCTTATCTCCCTCGTAATCCTCTCCATTGCAATCCTTGACTGGTCAAGCGCCTCTTTACGAAAATCCGTCGTAAAATATGCTTTAATGCCTGTGGACAGGGCAATCGCAACAATATAGGCAATGATGCCTATGAGCACCATAGTCATGACAAGTTCGATGAGGGTAAAGCCTTTTTTAGCAGTGAACAGTGAACAGTGAACAGTGAACAGTTTTTTAAAGTAGCTTGAAACTTGAAACTTGAAACTTGAAACTTGTGTTTGAATTTTCATCAGTAATTCCCCACCAGTGTTACAAGATTAACTGTGCCCATGCTTGTATTTGATACAGTTACACTGATTCTTTTAAAGTCAGAGGTTGTGGGGGCTGATAAGCAAGCATTGAGATCAGCAGCAGCAACATAACAAACAGCTACGCTTGTTATATAACTCGGTCCGCCCCATGTGCATGGCTCTGAGTATCCATTATAATCGTCAACATCATCATAAGGCGTGACTGCAGATAAGCCTGTGCAATCAATTCTGTCTTCGGTTCCTTCAGGACCTAATGGTGTTGTATAAGGAGGTGGGGTAACAGTTTCATCCCATCTCTTTGTCTTTATCTCCTCCATCATTGCCTGCGCCACATTCGTTGCACTAACCTGCAACTCAGCATCCACACTCTGTCTTGCCCCCTGCCCAAGGACTATCAGAAGCGTAGGAATTGCAATAGAAACAACCACAATTATCATCACAATCTCGATGAGAGTGAAACCGCTGCCGTTAGCTGACAGCTGACATCTGATAGCTGATAGCTGATTTTTCATCAATAACTCACTCTCCCTGTTCCTGCTGTTATAGTAATTTGTTGAGAGCCGTTATAAGTAACAGTTACAGAACCGGCGGTGTCGGGTGCACCAAGGCTATTAAACTGTACTGTATCAGCAGGAAATGTAGTTGCTATTGTAACCCCATCATAATTGCTGCATCTGGAATCATTAAAAGCTACAATAAAATTATTTGATGGATCTGTCGAGCACGGGTCTCCCGGGCTGACTGCGCGTGTTGATACTGCCATATTTGAATAAACATCGTATCCATTTAAGTTGAAAGTGATGCCTGCCCTTGTCTGGTTAGAGATTGAAAGTTTCTGGACATATCTTATATCAGCAGCGACTTTTCGTGTTGCACTGTAAAGCTTTATGTCGCCAAAAGGGTTTCTTATAATTACTACAGCAGCTAAAATGGCAATAATCACCATCACCATTATTGTCTCGATGAGGGTGAAACCGCCGCTCTTAGCCGACGGCTGATGGCTGATGGCTGATAGCTGAGTTCTCATTCATTTAGATTTTATCACAAGCCGCTATATTTGACAAAATGGGGCTTTATATAGTTTAATATTAGTCTCTTTCGGGCGGATAGCTCAGCTGGGAGAGCGCAGCCCTTACAAGGCTGATGTCACAGGTTCAATCCCTGTTCCGCCTACCATTATTTAGAGGTGCAAAAAAAAGGTTAAATAGTTGCAAAAGTTTAAATAGTTCAAATAGCAATAAAACAACTTTTGAAACTATTGTAACTTTTTAAACTTTCTTGTTTGTATGGGGTGGTAGTTCAGCTGGTTAGAACGCCGGCCTGTCACGTCGGAGGTCGCGGGTTCGAGCCCCGTCCACCCCGCCATTACTTGGGGGAGAGGTCGTCCCGATTCGGTCGGGATCCACCCCGCCATTACTTGGGGGAGAGGTCGTCCCGATTCGGTCGGGATCCACCCCGCC